>ERZ779866.122-NODE-122-length-78952-cov-3.952812_pt1 | contig 78952 bp, 65 predicted proteins | sample MGYA00511248_ERZ779866 | MGnify/ENA primary metagenome ERZ779866 (study PRJEB29588, sample SAMEA2155758) | human gut metagenome | biome: human gut; feature: human-associated habitat; material: faeces | place: Denmark | collected 2008/2010 ... | reverse complement strand
ACCTGCCTGTCACGCAGGGGGTCGCGGGTTCGAGTCCCGTCCGTTCCGCCACTTATTAAGAAGCCTCGAGTTAACGCTCGAGGTTTTTTTTCGTCTGGATATCTATTATTGCCAGAATCGCAAAAATCCTCTGCGTTTTACGCTCTTTTTCCGCAACAGTCTGAAGCCCATAATCACCTCAGTTAACGAAAATAGCATTAAAAGAGGCATATTATGGCTATCCCTGCATTTGGTTTAGGTACTTTCCGTCTGAAAGACGACGTTGTTATTTCATCTGTGAAAACGGCGCTTGAACTTGGTTATCGCGCAATTGATACCGCACAAATCTATGATAACGAAGCCGCAGTAGGTCAGGCGATTGCAGAAAGTGGCGTGCCACGTCATGAACTCTACATCACCACTAAAATCTGGATTGAAAATCTCAGCAAAGACAAATTGATCCCAAGTCTGAAAGAGAGCCTGCAAAAATTGCGTACCGATTATGTTGATCTGACGCTAATCCACTGGCCGTCACCAAACGATGAAGTCTCTGTTGAAGAGTTTATGCAGGCGCTGCTGGAAGCCAAAAAACAAGGTCTGACACGTGAGATCGGTATTTCCAACTTCACGATCCCGTTGATGGAAAAAACGATTGCTGCTGTTGGCGCTGAAAACATCGCTACTAACCAGATTGAACTCTCTCCTTATCTGCAAAACCGTAAAGTGGTTGTCTGGGCTAAACAGCACGGCATCCATATTACTTCCTATATGACGCTGGCGTATGGTAAGGCCCTGAAAGATGAGGTTATTGCTCGTATCGCAGCTAAACACAATGCGACTCCGGCACAAGTGATTCTGGCGTGGGCTATGGGGGAAGGTTACTCAGTAATTCCTTCTTCTACTAAACGTGAAAACCTGGAAAGTAATCTTAAGGCACAAAATTTACAGCTTGATGCCGAAGATAAAAAAGCGATCGCCGCACTGGATTGCAACGACCGCCTGGTTAGCCCGGAAGGTCTGGCTCCTGAATGGGATTAAGCCTCTCTGACAGCTCCTCCGGGAGCTGTTTTTACATGCTCGCTAAGGAAATCGATAAAAGCCCGGATGCGCGTACTTACCGCACGGTCGCTGTAATAGACTGCACTGAATGGCATTTCCACTGGCAACACTTTATCTGCCATTAACTCCACCAATTCTCCGCGAGCGATTTCTTTGTCGATCATGTAGTCGGACAAACACGCAATCCCGTTGCCACTCAGGCAAAGCTGTTTCAGTGTTTCCCCACTATTGGATGACAAACCGTACTTCACCTCATGTAATTGTCCATCGCTACGGGCTATCGGCCAGGTATTGAGGGAAGCGGGTTCAGTGAATCCCAGGCAAATATGTTGCTTTAAATCGTCGATCGTTTCTGGCTTCCCGTAGCGGGAAATATAATCGGGGGAGGCGATAATTTTTCGATAACTATTAAATAACGGCCTGGCACGTAAGCTGGAATCCGTTAACGTACCGGCGCGTATCGCGACATCAACTTTTCTTTCGATCAAATTAATAATCGTTTCGGAGGAGACTAGCGACAAAGTGACTTCCGGATAGCGTTCACGGAAAGGCTTAATCAACGGCATCAGAAAGTGCAGCACCACTGGAGTTGCGGCATCGATGCGCAACAGTCCACGCGGTGTATTACGCGTCTCCATAATTTCTGATTCTGCCGCTGCCATCTCCTGCAAAATTGACTGTACGCGACGAAAATAACGCTCGCCTTCTTCCGTCAGGCTAAGTTGTCGCGTGGTCCGATTAAGCAGGCTAACGCCAAGTTTCATCTCCAGCTTTTTCACTGCCCGGCTTACCGCTGAGTTTGCTTGCCCTAATTGTTCCGCTGCCCGGCTAAAGCTGCCGCTTTCGACGACCGAAACAAAAATGGCGAGTTCTTCCGACGTGGCTTTCATTTTTGCTCCTGTTGCAAAATAGAAGAGATATTTTGAATTTATTTGTCATTAAACCATCAGGATGCGTGATATGTCATCCGATTTAATGTTCTCAACAATGAGCAAAATTCTGACCGGTGTAAGCACTTGCTTACATAACAATATACAATTGCTCGTTGAAAGAGTGAGCTAAAATCCCTATAACAGTAGAACCCTCCCGAGTGCGGAAGGGTTGACGTAATAGAGGTTTCAAAGTCAAAAGTGCGAAAAAACACCTATGCCATGCGCTATGTTGCCGGACAACCTGCGGAAAGGATCTTACCGCCGGGGTCTTTTGCGAGCATCGGCCAGGCATTACCACCTGGGGAACCGTTAAGTACCGAAGAGCGTATTCGGATCCTGGTGTGGAACATATACAAACAGCAACGCGCTGAATGGTTGTCGGTATTAAAGAACTACGGCAAAGATGCACATCTGGTGTTATTGCAGGAAGCGCAGACAACGCCAGAGTTAGTACAGTTTGCGACCGCTAACTATCTTGCCGCCGATCAGGTACCCGCTTTCGTACTGCCACAACATCCTTCTGGCGTAATGACCCTTTCGGCGGCACATCCTGTGTATTGCTGCCCGTTACGTGAACGAGAACCCATTTTGCGTCTGGCGAAGTCGGCACTGGTGACGGTCTATCCATTACCTGACACCCGCCTGTTGATGGTGGTTAATATACACGCCGTCAACTTCAGTCTGGGCGTGGATGTCTATAGTAAGCAGTTACTTCCTATTGGTGATCAGATAGCTCACCACAGCGGCCCGGTCATTATGGCAGGAGATTTCAATGCCTGGAGCCGTAGAAGGATGAACGCGTTATATCGCTTTGCGCGGGAAATGTCGCTGCGCCAGGTGCGTTTTACCGATGATCAGCGCCGTCGGGCGTTTGGCCGCCCGCTCGATTTTGTTTTCTACCGTGGTCTGAACGTCAGCGAAGCTTCTGTATTGGTTACGCGCGCTTCCGATCACAATCCGCTACTCGTTGAATTCAGTCCCGGCAAGCCTGATAAATAAGGTATGTCAGGTCTGCCACAGGGCAGACCAACGTTTGGCGCTGTCCTTTTATACTCAAACAACAAAAGGACAGCGCAATGACAACACAATCCCACCATGACCACGTAGAAAAGCAGTTTAGCTCGCAGGCCAGTGAGTATTTAACCAGTACCGTACATGCATCCGGGCGAGATTTACAGCGCCTGGCGGTGCGTCTGGCTGATTATCCTGGTGCAAGTGTACTTGATATGGGCTGCGGAGCAGGGCATGCCAGCTTTGTCGCTGCGCAAAACGTGAGCACGGTGGTGGCGTATGACTTATCTGCTCAAATGCTGGATGTCGTGGCACAAGCTGCCGAAGCCCGGCAACTGAAAAATATCACCACCCGCCAGGGATATGCCGAAAGTCTGCCATTTGCCGATAACGCATTTGATATTGTTATCAGCCGTTATTCTGCCCATCACTGGCATGATGTTGGTGCAGCACTGCGTGAAGTGAACCGGATATTGAAACCTGGCGGTAGGATGATTGTGATGGACGTAATGTCTCCGGGTCATCCAGTGCGCGACATCTGGTTACAGACGGTAGAAGCATTACGCGATACCTCTCACGTACGAAACTACGCCAGCGGTGAGTGGTTGAGGTTAATCAATGAAGCCAATCTGATAGTTGATAATTTAATTACAGATAAGTTACCGCTGGAATTTTCTTCATGGGTCGCGAGAATGCGTACGCCAGAAGCGTTAGTAGACGCTATTCGCATTTACCAACAGAGCGCATCGACAGAGGTGAGAACGTATTTTGCCTTGCAGAATGACGGCTCTTTCACCAGTGATATCATCATGGTAGAAGCACATAAAGCGGCATAAATAAAAAAGGCACCGGGGGAATCGGTGCCTTTTTATTAACTGGTTTGTCAGGAATCTGGCATGTTGTTGTTTTTCACAAACAACGTCAGCTTGTCGCCTGGTTGCAGATTCGCAGTGTCGCTGTTCCAACGCATCACATCTTTGATGTTCACGCCGTGGCGTTTAGCAATGCTTGAAAGCGAATCGCCTTTGCGCACACGATACGTAATGCTATCGCTGTTGTTTGCCAGTCGCTGTGCGCTACTGCCTGCACCAATCGTCAAACTTTGGCCTGGCTTCAGCTTAGATCCGCGCAGTTTGTTCCACTGCTGCAAATCTTTGGTGCTTACGCCGAGACGTGAAGCGATGCTTGAAAGCGTGTCGCCAGAGCGTACGGTGTAAACACGGCTGTTAAGCGGCGTATTGTCGGCAACCAGCGTCGACTGTACAGCAGCAATTTCGCCTGAAGCGAGAGATTCACGCAGTTGATCTGCATGCTTCTTTGGCACCATCACGTACTGCGGCCCACTTGCGCCCAGCGTGGAGCCTTTCACGCCAGCGTTGAATGTCTTCAGCTTGCTGACGGAAATCCCCGCCATATCTGCAACCTTCGCCATTTCAACCGGGCTGCTCAGGTGCACACGCGCCAGAGCACGGCTTTCATCGGTCGTTGGCAGACGTACGCCATAACGCTTGCTGTTTTTGAGAATATCACTCAATGCCAGCATTTTAGGCACGTACTGCTTCGTTTCCTGCGGCAACGGTAACGACCAGAAGTCCGTGGATTTCCCACGCGCTTTGTTCGTTTTAATTGCCTTCATGACCCGACCTTCGCCGCTGTTATAAGCCGCTACGGTCAGAAGCCAGTCGCCGTCAAACATTTTGTTCAGACGCTGCATCATATTCAGCGCGGCAGTTGTTGAAGCAACAACATCGCGACGCGCGTCATAATTGCGGGTCTGTTTCAAACCATAATTGCGCCCCGTGCTCGGAATGATCTGCCAGATGCCTGCGGCATTGGCGCCAGACGTTGCGTGAGGATCAAAAGCGCTCTCCACTATGGGTAGTAGTACCAGTTCCATAGGCATGTTACGTTTTTTAACTTGCCCTGCTATCCAGTACATATACGGCTCTGCCCGTAAAGTTACATCGTGGAGATAGCTCTTATTGCGTAAATATTTCTGTTTCTGTTCGCGAATCCGGTCATTTTCCGGAATTCCCATCTTTAGCTCGTCGCCAATGAAAGCCCACAAGTCACCATCTGGCGCGATAGACGTCCCATCGTCCATCCATCGTGCCTGACTTGTAAACTTTGCTGCTTCCCCTTGACCAGCTGCAGAAAGGCTCTGTGCGTGCTGTTGAACGTTGCCGGTACTCTGGCAACCCACGAGCAGGACAGAGGCGAGTAATATCGCTTTTGCCTTCATGTGTGTGTCAATAGTTGCTTAAAAGACGACCGATCATAACGGCGAACGGAGCCGATGACAAGAAAGTTTTATCAGAACCTATCTTTCTTTGACCTTAACCATGCAAAACGCTCTTCAGGTTGTTGCAATAATGTTTCTTCATTAATTACATTAATTAAATCAATATCTTCCGTTCTTAAAAAAACATTAATTTGCCGCTCATTTTTCAGAATTACGGGTAGTGTTATTTGATTTTTTGCCCGTAACTCCTTAACTTTACGATAATAATCATTTATGGACAAATCGTGCGGAAGAATACTCAAAGCAAACTTCATATTTGATAACGTATATTCATGAGCACAACATACCAATGTATCGTCAGGTAACGCACTTAACTTTTTAAGTGATTGATACATTTGTGATGCTGTCCCTTCAAACAACCGACCACACCCACCAGAAAACAGCGTGTCGCCGCAAAATAGATAAGGTTTACTGAAGTAACAGATATGTCCTAAAGTGTGACCCGGCGTGGCAATTACACTAAATTCATGCCCCAAAACGAAGGCAGTTTCGCCATCTTTGACTACCTGTGTTGTTCCCTTATCTTGTGTCTCTGGTGGACCATACACCACAATTTGCGGAAACTTTTCCACCAGTTCTTTTACGCCGCCAACGTGATCGTGGTGATGGTGGGTGAGAAATATGGCCTCTGGTTGCCAGTTATTGGCGGCAATGGCTTTTAATACCGGCTCTGCGTCTCCGGGATCGACAATCAGGCAGCGACCTGCTTCATCATTCAAAACCCAGATGTAATTGTCATCAAAGGCGGGAATACTGTTAAGATTCATAGATTACCTCTCAGTGTGAAACGGAAGGTTGTGATGAAACCGGCAAGAGTCCCTCAAACTGTCGTGGCTCCTGATTGCTGGGGCGATTTGCCCTGGGGAGAGCTTTATCGCAAGGCGCTGGAGCGCCAGCTCAACCCGTGGTTCACTAAAATGTATGGTTTTCATCTGCTTAAGATTGGCAATTTAAGCGCAGAAATCAATTGCGAAGCGTGCGCGGTTTCTCATCAAGTGAATGTTTCTGCGCAAGGAATGCCCGTCCAGGTGCAGGCAGATCCACTTCATCTTCCTTTTGCCGATAAATCCGTTGATGTTTGTCTACTGGCACATACCTTGCCGTGGTGCACCGATCCGCATCGTTTATTGCGTGAAGCCGATCGGGTACTGATTGATGATGGCTGGCTGGTGATTAGTGGCTTCAATCCCATCAGTTTAATGGGATTACGCAAACTTGTGCCGGTATTGCGAAAAACCTCGCCCTATAACAGCCGGATGTTTACTCTGATGCGGCAACTGGACTGGCTCTCTTTGTTGAATTTTGAAGTGCTGCACGCCAGCCGTTTCCACGTTCTCCCGTGGAACAAACACGGAGGAAAACTATTGAATGCGCATATTCCTGCGCTTGGTTGCTTACAACTTATTGTTGCCCGGAAACGGACTATTCCTTTAACGCTAAACCCGATGAAACAGAGTAAAAACAAGCCACGAATTCGCCAGGCGGTTGGAGCCACCCGGCAATGTCGTAAACCACAGGCTTAAACTTCGACTTGATAGCCCGTATCTTCCAGTGTGGGATTCATCGCTGCGGCACGAGCCAGTTCATCGCAACGTTCGTTTTCCGGGTGTCCGGCATGGCCTTTAACCCATTCCCATTTGATTTGATGCTGCCCCAATGCAGCATCAAGACGTTGCCAGAGATCGACATTTTTTACTGGTTTTTTGTCTGCTGTTTTCCAGCCACGTTTTTTCCAGTTATGGATCCACTGAGTGATCCCCTGGCGGACATACTGGCTGTCGGTACTCAAAATGACTTCGCAATGTTCTTTTAACGCCTCCAGCGCGACAATAGCGGCCATCAACTCCATACGGTTGTTGGTGGTGCGGGTGTAGCCTGCGCTAAAGGTTTTCTCGCGTCCGCGATAGCGTAAAATAGCGCCGTAACCCCCAGGTCCAGGATTACCCAGACACGAACCATCGGTGAAAATTTCTACCTGTTTAAGCATCTCTGGTAGACTTCCTGTAATTGAATCGAACTGTAAAACGACAAGTCTGACATAAATGACCGCTATGAGCACTGCAATTACACGCCAGATCGTTCTCGATACCGAAACCACCGGTATGAACCAGATTGGTGCGCACTATGAAGGCCACAAGATCATTGAGATTGGTGCCGTTGAAGTGGTGAACCGTCGCCTGACGGGCAATAACTTCCATGTTTATCTCAAACCCGATCGGCTGGTGGATCCGGAAGCCTTTGGCGTACATGGTATTGCCGATGAATTTTTGCTCGATAAGCCCACGTTTGCCGAGGTAGCCGATGAGTTCATGGACTATATCCGCGGCGCGGAGTTGGTGATCCATAACGCAGCGTTCGATATCGGCTTTATGGACTACGAGTTTTCGTTGCTTAAGCGCGATATTCCGAAGACCAATACCTTCTGTAAGGTCACCGATAGCCTTGCGGTGGCGAGGAAAATGTTTCCTGGTAAGCGCAACAGCCTCGATGCGTTATGTGCCCGCTACGAAATAGATAACAGTAAACGAACGCTACACGGGGCATTACTCGATGCACAGATCCTTGCGGAAGTTTATCTGGCGATGACCGGTGGTCAAACGTCGATGGCTTTTGCGATGGAAGGAGAGACACAGCAGCAACAAGGTGAAGCAACAATTCAGCGCATTGTACGTCAGGCAAGTAAGTTACGCGTTGTTTTTGCGACAGATGAAGAGCTTGCAGCTCATGAAGCCCGTCTTGATCTGGTGGAGAAGAAGGGCGGAAGCTGCCTCTGGCGGGCATAAATACCTGTAAAAGGCGCTAAAAATAGCGGCTTGGGCGATTTTTGCAGCAAACGATTCAAAAGATGAGAAAAACCGTTGACGAAGGGTGAGGCAATCCGTAATATTCGCCTCGTTCCCAACGGAACACAACGCGGAGCGGTAGTTCAGTCGGTTAGAATACCTGCCTGTCACGCAGGGGGTCGCGGGTTCGAGTCCCGTCCGTTCCGCCACCCTAATTAGGGGCGTAGTTCAATTGGTAGAGCACCGGTCTCCAAAACCGGGTGTTGGGAGTTCGAGTCTCTCCGCCCCTGCCAGAAATCATCCTTAGCGAAAGCTAAGGATTTTTTTTATCTGAAATAACCCTCTCCGAAGTAAATCCTTCTACCGGCATCCTTGCCAGCCATTCATATTAATACACTTCATCCAGCACGTTAATTTTCAAAAGATCGCGAATCAACGTATTTTTATCGCTATTTTGCAGCCATATGGCATAAAGCGGCCGTGAAAGTGTTGTGCTATCGACAACGGTATGCAGGCCGCCTTTTTTACGCGCCCAGCTGACGGGTAGCCAGGTGCAACCATTAAGCATCGCAATCTGTTGCTGTGCCAGTTCAGCAGAACTGGTTGTCAGAATGGGCACTTCGTCAGCACCGATCAAACCTGCCTCATGCTGTTGAAAATCTGGCCCCCACTCAAGTCGCAGATAATTAAGATCTCCCTTTAGTTTTGAAGGGGCACTGGTATAAAGCGCTAAAGTGAAATATCCCAGCAACTGACTCCTAAATTCGTCCATTTTGGGCGCTTCAGTGGTAATAAGAAGATCAAGCTGGCGTTCATGCAGCTGTTTTACCAGAGACTGCCGTTGGGCAATTCGCGCTTCGAACTGTAAGCCTGTATGGGCATCCTGATTTTGATACAAACGTCCCAGCCACTGATTAAGCATACATTCCCACAATGAGGCGCTGGCACCGATAGAAAACTCGTTATGTCGTGAGGTATGCGCCACCTCCTTGCGGGCGGCCTGCCAGGTGCTCATGAGCGTTTCTGCATAAGGCAGTAGTTTTTCACCGGCAGCGGTTAAACGGATATTGTTTCTGTGGCGGGTGAAAAGGTTCACACCCAGTTGATTTTCCAGTTGTCTGATTCGAAAGCTCACTGCTGACTGGGTCAGATAGAGCGATTCAGCCGCTCGACCAAAGTGACGCGTTCGGCTAACTTCCAGGAAAGTTTTTAACAATTCCGTATCCACAGTGCTCTCCGCAAAATTATTTGTCGTTATGATTTAAATGTTTTGTTTTACACTCTGTCAAGCGTAACTAATACTCCGCGCCATAACTAGCTCGGTCAAAGAATTAGGAGCGTGCAGGATGGCGGAAAGCTTTACGACGACTAATCGATATTTCGACAATAAACATTATCCACGTGGATTCTCTCGTCATGGTGATTTCACCATCAAAGAGGCACAACTGCTTGAGCGTCATGGTTATGCCTTCAATGAGTTGGATCTTGGCAAACGCGAGCCGGTTACCGAGGAAGAGAAACTCTTCGTAGCAGTATGCCGTGGCGAACGTGAGCCAGTGACAGAAGCAGAACGCGTGTGGTCCAAGTATATGACGCGTATTAAGCGTCCAAAACGTTTTCACACCCTTTCCGGCGGTAAACCGCAGGTTGAAGGTGCTGAAGACTACACCGATTCTGATGATTAATAAAAAGGGCGAAATGCCCTTTTTTTATGTCAGTAGTTTTTGCAGATGGATGAGCAAACGGTCAATCGCACGATAGCTAACTGCCTCCTGCAAATGCTGACGTGTGATAATGTCAGACTGATCAATATCAGCAATGGTTCGTGCAACTTTCAATAACCGCTGCCAGGCACGAATCGATAACCCCAGATGGATCAGTGTTCCTTCCAACCACATCGCATCTTCGCTCTCAAGTTTGCAGAATTGGCGTATTTCCGGACTATCCAGCCAGGCATTCAGTTTATTCTGCCGCTTAAATTGGCGCTCTCTGGCGGCCATTACGCGTTGTTTAACGGTGGCGCTGCTTTCTCCCGGCACTACCGTTTTACTCAAAATGCCGGGGGGTGGTAATGGGATCTCCAGTGAGAGATCGAAGCGGTCGAGAAAGGGCCCCGAGAGCCGGTTGAGATAACGTAATGTCTGTTCTGGCGTGCAGCGGTTATGGTTTCCCTGATAATGTCCGGTAGGGCTGGGATTCATCGCCGCAACAAGCTGGAAACGGGCTGGATAGGTTATTTTGGCTCGTGTGCGTGAAAGATGGATCTGCCCGGATTCAATCGGCTCTCGCAAGGCATCCAGTGTACGCCGTTCAAATTCAGGTAGCTCATCAAGAAAAAGCACGCCGTTATGCGCCAACGAAATTTCACCTGGCCCTGGAATTGCACCACCGCCCACCATCGCAGTTAACGACGCACTGTGATGCGGTGAGCGGAACGGGCGCTGCCGCCATTGTTTTTGTACTGATTCAGCATTTACCAGACTTAATATCGCAGCGCTCTCCAGTGCCTCTTCATTGCTTAAATCTGGCAACAGGCCATTAATACGGCTGGCGAGCATTGTTTTACCTGTTCCCGGCGGCCCAATCAGTAAAAGGTTGTGCCCGCCAGCGGCGGTAATTTCCAGTCCTCGCTTTCCTTGCTCCTGACCGACAACATCACTGAGATCATGTTGTAGCGCCCGGGATACTGCATCAGTTGGTTTCGGGCGTTCGAGAGCGTGCTTACCTTCCAGAAACGCACAGACAGCCCGCAGATGATCGGCTATCAGGCATCCTTCACCGTTAATTAGCCCCACTTCATCTTCGTTATCTTTCGCGACGATAATTTTTCTGCCCGACTTAATAGCTTCAGTTGCACTGGAGATTGCACCGGGAACGCCACGCAGAGCGCCTGTAAGCGCCAGTTCTCCGACTAATTCATATTCATCTAACTTATTGGCTGTAAGCTGTTCTGAGGCCGCCAGCAACGCAATGGCGATAGGTAAATCATATCGTCCCCCTTCTTTTGGCAGATCGGCTGGAGCCAGGTTGATGGTGATTTTTTTGGCCGGATATTCATATCCGCTATTGATAATGGCGCTGCGCACGCGATCGCGAGCTTCTTTTACCGTTGTTTCTGGTAAGCCCACCATCGTTAAGCCGGGTAGACCTTTACTGATATGTACCTCAACAGTGATCGGGGGCGCATTTACTCCCAGGGCTGCGCGGGTATGAACAATTGACAGTGACATAAGCCCTCCTTGAGTCACCATTATGTGCATAAGATATCGCTGCTGTAGCCCGCTAATTCGTGAATTTTAGTGGCTGATTCCTGTTTATTTGTGCAAGTGAAGTTGAGTTGTTCTGGCGGTGGAATGATGCTCGCAAAAATGCAGCGGACAAAGGATGAACTACGAGGAAGGGAACAACATTCATACTGAAATTGAATTTTTTTCACTCACTATTTTATTTTTAAAAAACAACAATTTATATTGAAATTATTAAACGCATCATAAAAATCGGCCAAAAAATATCTTGTACTATTTACAAAACCTATGGTAACTCTTTAGGCATTCCTTCGAACAAGATGCAAGAAAAGACAAAATGACAGCCCTTCTACGAGTGATTAGCCTGGTCGTGATTAGCGTGGTGGTGATTATTATCCCACCGTGCGGGGCTGCACTTGGACGAGGAAAGGCTTAGAAATCAAGCCTTAACGAACTAAGACCCCCGCACCGAAAGGTCCGGGGGTTTTTTTTGACCTTAAAAACATAACCGAGGAGCAGACAATGAATAACAGCACAAAATTCTGTTTCTCAAGATTCAGGACGGGGAACTAACTATGAATGGCGCACAGTGGGTGGTACATGCGTTGCGGGCACAGGGTGTGAACACCGTTTTCGGTTATCCGGGTGGCGCAATTATGCCGGTTTACGATGCATTGTATGACGGCGGCGTGGAGCACTTGCTGTGCCGACATGAGCAGGGTGCGGCAATGGCGGCTATCGGTTATGCCCGTGCTACCGGTAAAACTGGCGTATGTATCGCCACGTCTGGTCCGGGCGCAACCAACCTGATAACCGGGCTTGCGGACGCACTGTTAGATTCCATCCCTGTCGTTGCCATCACCGGTCAAGTGTCCGCACCGTTTATCGGCACCGACGCATTTCAGGAAGTGGATGTCCTGGGATTGTCGTTAGCCTGTACCAAGCACAGCTTTCTGGTGCAGTCGCTGGAAGAGTTGCCGCGCATCATGGCTGCAGCATTCGACGTTGCCAGCTCAGGTCGTCCTGGTCCGGTTCTGGTCGATATCCCAAAAGATATCCAGTTAGCCAGCGGCGATCTGGAACCGTGGTTCACCACCGTTGAAAACGAAGTGACTTTCCCCCATGCCGAAGTTGAGCAAGCGCGCCAGATGCTGGCAAAAGCGCAAAAACCGATGCTGTACGTTGGTGGTGGCGTGGGTATGGCGCAGGCAGTTCCTGCTTTACGAGAATTTCTCGCTACCACAAAAATGCCTGCCACCTGCACGCTGAAAGGGCTGGGCGCAGTTGAAGCAGATTATCCGTACTACCTGGGCATGCTGGGAATGCATGGCACCAAAGCGGCGAACTTCGCGGTGCAGGAGTGCGACTTGCTGATCGCCGTGGGTGCACGTTTTGATGACCGGGTGACCGGCAAACTGAACACCTTCGCACCACACGCCAGTGTTATCCATATGGATATCGACCCGGCAGAAATGAACAAGCTGCGTCAGGCACATGTGGCATTACAAGGTGATTTAAATGCTCTGTTACCAGCATTACAGCAGCCGTTAAATATCAATGACTGGCAGCAATACTGCGCGCAGCTGCGTGATGAACATACCTGGCGTTACGACCATCCCGGTGACGCTATCTACGCGCCATTGTTGTTAAAACAACTGTCGGATCGTAAACCTGCGGATTGCGTCGTGACCACAGATGTGGGGCAGCACCAGATGTGGGCTGCGCAGCACATCGCCCATACTCGCCCGGAAAATTTCATCACCTCCAGCGGCTTAGGCACCATGGGTTTCGGTTTACCGGCGGCGGTTGGCGCGCAAGTCGCGCGACCGAACGATACCGTCGTCTGTATCTCCGGTGACGGCTCTTTCATGATGAATGTACAAGAGCTGGGCACCGTAAAACGTAAGCAGTTACCGTTGAAAATCGTCTTACTCGATAACCAACGGTTAGGGATGGTTCGACAATGGCAGCAACTGTTTTTCCAGGAACGATATAGCGAAACCACCCTTACCGATAACCCCGATTTTCTCATGTTAGCCAGCGCCTTCGGCATCCCTGGCCAACACATCACCCGTAAAGACCAGGTTGAAGCGGCACTCGACACCATGCTGAACAGTGATGGGCCATACCTGCTTCATGTCTCAATCGACGAATTTGAGAACGTCTGGCCGCTGGTGCCGCCTGGTGCCAGTAATTCAGAAATGTTGGAGAAATTATCATGATGCAACATCAGGTCAATGTATCGGCTCGCTTCAATCCGGAAACCTTAGAACGTGTGTTACGCGTGGTGCGTCATCGTGGTTTCCACGTCTGTTCAATGAATATGGCCGCCGCCAGCGATGCACAAAATATAAATATCGAATTGACCGTTGCCAGCCCACGGTCGGTCGACTTACTGTTTAGTCAGTTAAATAAACTGGTGGACGTCGCACACGTTGCCATCTGCCAGAGCACAACCACATCACAACAAATCCGCGCCTGAGCGCAAAAGGAATATAAAAATGACCACGAAGAAAGCTGATTACATTTGGTTCAATGGGGAGATGGTTCGCTGGGAAGACGCGAAGGTGCATGTGATGTCGCACGCGCTGCACTATGGCACCTCGGTTTTTGAAGGCATCCGTTGCTACGACTCGCACAAAGGACCGGTTGTATTCCGCCATCGTGAGCATATGCAGCGTCTGCATGACTCCGCCAAAATCTATCGCTTCCCGGTTTCGCAGAGCATTGATGAGCTGATGGAAGCTTGTCGTGACGTGATCCGCAAAAACAATCTCACCAGCGCCTATATCCGTCCGCTGATCTTCGTCGGTGATGTTGGTATGGGCGTTAACCCGCCAGCGGGATACTCAACCGATGTGATTATCGCCGCTTTCCCGTGGGGAGCGTATCTGGGCGCAGAAGCGCTGGAGCAGGGGATCGATGCGATGGTTTCCTCCTGGAACCGCGCAGCACCAAACACCATCCCGACGGCGGCAAAAGCCGGTGGTAACTACCTCTCTTCCCTGCTGGTGGGTAGCGAAGCGCGCCGCCACGGTTATCAGGAAGGTATCGCGCTGGATGTGAACGGTTATATCTCTGAAGGCGCAGGCGAAAACCTGTTTGAAGTGAAAGATGGTGTGCTGTTCACCCCACCGTTCACCTCCTCCGCGCTGCCGGGTATTACCCGTGACGCCATCATCAAACTGGCGAAAGAGTTGGGAATTGAAGTGCGTGAGCAGGTGCTGTCGCGCGAATCCCTGTATCTGGCGGATGAAGTGTTTATGTCCGGTACGGCGGCAGAAATCACGCCAGTGCGCAGTGTAGATGGTATTCAGGTTGGTGAAGGCCGTTGCGGCCCGGTTACCAAACGCATTCAGCAAGCCTTCTTCGGCCTCTTCACTGGCGAAACCGAAGATAAATGGGGCTGGTTAGATCAAGTTAATCAATAAATACAAAAAATGGGACGGCACGCACCGTCCCATTTACGAGACAGACACTGGGAGTAAATAAAGTATGCCTAAGTACCGTTCCGCCACCACCACTCATGGTCGTAATATGGCGGGTGCTCGTGCGCTGTGGCGCGCCACCGGAATGACCGACGCCGATTTTGGCAAGCCGATTATCGCGGTTGCGAACTCGTTCACCCAATTTGTACCGGGTCACGTCCATCTGCGCGATCTCGGTAAACTGGTCGCAGAACAAATTGAAGCGGCTGGCGGCGTTGCCAAAGAGTTCAACACCATTGCGGTGGATGATGGGATTGCCATGGGCCACGGGGGGATGCTTTATTCACTGCCATCTCGCGAACTGATCGCTGATTCCGTTGAGTATATGGTCAACGCTCACTGCGCCGACGCCATGGTCTGCATCTCTAACTGCGACAAAATCACCCCGGGGATGCTGATGGCTTCCCTGCGCCTGAATATTCCGGTGATCTTTGTTTCCGGCGGCCCGATGGAAGCCGGGAAAACCAAACTGTCCGATCAGATCATTAAGCTCGATCTAGTTGATGCGATGATCCAGGGCGCAGACCCGAAAGTTTCTGACTCCCAGAGCGATCAGGTTGAACGTTCCGCCTGTCCAACCTGCGGATCTTGCTCCGGGATGTTTACCGCTAACTCTATGAATTGCCTGACCGAAGCACTGGGCCTGTCGCAGCCGGGCAACGGCTCGCTGCTGGCGACCCACGCCGATCGCAAGCAACTGTTCCTCAATGCTGGTAAGCGCATTGTTGAATTGACCAAACGTTACTACGAGCAAAACGACGAAAGTGCACTGCCGCGTAATATCGCCAGTAAGGCGGCGTTTGAAAATGCCATGACGCTGGATATCGCGATGGGCGGCTCTACCAACACGGTACTTCACCTGCTGGCGGCGGCGCAGGAAGCGGAAATCGAATTCACCATGAGTGATATCGATAAGCTCTCCCGCAAGGTACCGCAGCTGTGTAAAGTCGCGCCGAGTACGCAGAAGTACCATATGGAAGATGTTCATCGTGCTGGTGGTGTTATCGGTATTCTCGGCGAGTTGGATCGTGCGGGGTTACTGAACCGTGATGTGAAAAACGTACTTGGCCTGACGTTGCCGCAAACGCTGGAACAATACGACGTTATGCTGACCCAGGATGACGCGGTAAAAAATATGTTCCGCGCTGGCCCGGCGGGCATTCGTACCACACAGGCATTCTCGCAGGATTGCCGTTGGGATTCTCTCGATGACGATCGCGCAAACGGCTGCATCCGCTCGCTGGAACACGCCTACAGCAAAGACGGTGGCCTTGCGGTGCTCTACGGTAATTTCGCAGAAAACGGCTGCATCGTTAAAACCGCGGGCGTCGATGACAGCATCCTCAAATTCACCGGTCCGGCGAAAGTGTACGAAAGCCAGGACGACGCGGTAGAAGCGATTCTCGGCGGCAAAGTTGTCGCTGGCGATGTGGTGGTGATCCGTTACGAAGGCCCGAAAGGCGGCCCCGGCATGCAGGAAATGCTCTACCCAACCAGCTTCCTGAAATCGATGGGCCTCGGCAAAGCCTGCGCGCTGATCACCGACGGACGCTTCTCCGGCGGCACCTCTGGTCTTTCCATCGGCCACGTCTCGCCGGAAGCGGCAAGCGGCGGCAGCATTGGTCTGATTGAAGACGGCGACATGATTGCTATCGACATTCCGAACCGTGGCATTCAGTTACAGGTAAGCGATGCCGAACTGGCGGCGCGTCGTGAAGCGCAGGAAGCTCGTGGCGACAAAGCCTGGACGCCAAAAAATCGCGAACGTCGGGTCTCCTTTGCGTTGCGCGCCTACGCCAGCCTGGCAACCAGCGCCGACAAAGGTGCGGTGCGCGATAAATCGAAACTGGGGGGTTAATAATGGCTGACTCGCAACCCCTGTCCGGTACCCCGGAAGGTGCCGAATATTTAAGAGCGGTGCTGCGCGCGCCGGTCTACGAAGCGGCGCAGGTCACGCCGCTACAGAAAATGGAAAAACTGTCGTCGCGTCTCGATAACGTGATTCTGGTGAAGCGCGAAGATCGCCAGCCAGTGCACAGCTTTAAGCTTCGTGGCGCATACGCCATGATGGCGGGCCTGACGGAAGAACAAAAAGCGCACGGCGTGATTACCGCTTCTGCGGGTAACCACGCGCAGGGCGTCGCGTTTTCTTCCGCACGGTTAGGCGTGAAGGCCCTGATCGTCATGCCAACCGCCACCGCCGATATCAAAGTTGATGCGGTGCGCGGCTTCGGCGGCGAAGTGCTGCTCCACGGCGCGAACTTTGATGAAGCGAAAGCCAAAGCGATCGAACTGTCACAGCAGCAGGGGTTCACCTGGGTGCCGCCGTTCGACCATCCGATGGTGATTGCCGGGCAAGGCACGCTGGCGCTGGAACTGCTCCAGCAGGACGCCCATCTCGACCGCGTATTTGTGCCAGTCGGCGGCGGCGGTCTGGCGGCGGGCGTTGCGGTGCTGATCAAACAACTGATGCCACAAATCAAAGTGATCGCCGTAGAAGCGGAAGACTCCGCCTGCCTGAAAGCAGCGCTGGATGCGGGTCATCCGGTTGATCTGCCGCGCGTAGGGCTATTTGCTGAAGGCGTAGCGGTAAAACGCATCGGTGACGAAACCTTCCGTTTATGCCAGGAGTATCTCGACGACATCATCACCGTCGATAGTGATGCGATCTGTGCGGCGATGAAGGATTTATTCGAAGATGTGCGCGCGGTGGCGGAACCCTCTGGCGCGCTGGCGCTGGCGGGAATGAAAAAATATATCGCCCAGCACAACATTCGCGGCGAACGGCTGGCGCATATTCTTTCCGGTGCCAACGTGAACTTCCACGGCCTGCGCTACGTCTCGGAACGCTGCGAACTGGGCGAACAGCGTGAAGCGTTGTTGGCGGTGACCATTCCGGAAGAAAAAGGCAGCTTCCTCAAATTCTGCCAACTGCTTGGCGGGCGATCGGTCACCGAGTTCAACTACCGTTTTGCCGATGCCAAAAACGCCTGCATCTTTGTCGGCGTGCGCCTGAGCCGCGGCCTCGAAGAGCGCAAAGAAATTTTGCAGATGCTCAACGACGGCGGCTACAGCGTGGTGGATCTCTCCGACGACGAAATGGCGAAGTTGCATGTGCGCTATATGGTCGGCGGGCGTCCGTCACATCCGTTGCAGGAACGCCTCTACAGCTTCGAATTCCCGGAATCACCGGGCGCGCTGCTGCGCTTCCTCAACACGCTGGGTACGCACTGGAACATTTCTTTGTTCCACTATCGCAGCCATGGCACCGACTACGGGCGCGTACTGGCGGCGTTCGAACTCGGCGACCATGAACCGGATTTCGAAACCCGGCTAAATGAGCTGGGCTACGATTGCCACGACGAAACCAATAATCCGGCGTTCAGGTTCTTTTTGGCGGGTTAGGGAAAAATGCCTGATAGCGCTTCGCTTATCAGGCCTACCCGCGCGACAACGTCATTTGTGGTTCGGCAAAATCCTCCAGAACGCCTCAATCAGCGGCTCATGCAGCCGCTTTTTTTGTGCACACACGCCCAGTTCAAACGGCGTTTTCTCATCGCTGCGATCTAAAATCATTACCCGGTTGCGTACAGGCTCCGGGCTGTTTTCCAGCACCACTTCCGGCAACAGCGCCACACCACAGCCGAGCGCCACCATCGATACCATCGCTTCATGCCCGCCAACCGTGGCGTAAATCATCGGGTTGCTGATTTTATTGCGTCGAAACCACAGTTCAATGCGGCGGCGTACCGGCCCCTGATCGGCCATAATAAACGGCACCGTTGACCAGTCGGGCTTTTCGACAGATACCTGATTACGCACCGGGCAGGGCAGCGCGGGGGCAATCAGCACTACTGCCAGATTCTCCAGCATCGAAAACGCCACAGCGCCGGGTAGCGTCTCCGGTTTCCCGGCAATCGCCAGATCCGCTTCTCCCGTGACCACTTTTTCCATTGCATCTGCCGCATCACCAGTGGTGAGTTTGATCTCCACCGACGGGTGTTCCGCGCGGAAGCGGTCGAGAATCGGCGGTAGATGGCTGTAAGCGGCGGTCACCGAGCAGAAAATATGTAACTCGCCAGAGAGCGACGGCCCTTGCTGATCGATGGTGTGGCGCAGTTGCTGATACTGCAACAATGTTTGCTGGGCGAAAACGCGTAACTCTTCGCCCGCTTCGGTCAGCGTTACCGTGCGGTTATCGCGCACAAATAGCGGCTGACCAAGATCTTCTTCCAGGCGCTGAATCTGCCGTGAGAGCGTGGATGGGCTAACGTGCATCGCCCGCGCGCTGCGGCCAAAATGGCGGCTTTCCGCCAGATGCAGGAAGGTTTTCAGATCGCGTAAATCCAATGGCGCAGCCCTCAATGTTGACGTTGCAGAAATTGCAATGTGACGTTGTGAATATATCAATTTCCGCAATAAATTTCCTGTCATATAGTGAATTCAATCTCGCAAACGCGAACCGAACAATAAGAAGCACAACATCACGAGGAATCACCATGGCTAACTACTTCAATACACTGAACCTGCGCCAGCAGCTGGCACAGCTGGGCAAATGTCGCTTTATGGGGCGCGACGAATTCGCCGACGGCGCGAGCTACCTTCAGGGTAAAAAAGTGGTTATCGTCGGCTGTGGCGCACAGGGGCTGAACCAGGGCCTGAACATGCGTGATTCTGGTCTCGATATCTCCTACGCTCTGCGTAAAGAAGCGATTGCCGAGAAGCGCGCGTCCTGGCGTAAAGCGACCGAAAACGGTTTTAAAGTTGGTACTTACGAAGAACTGATCCCGCAGGCGGATCTGGTGGTTAACCTGACGCCGGACAAGCAGCACTCTGATGTAGTGCGCACCGTACAGCCACTGATGAAAGACGGCGCGGCGCTGGGTTACTCGCACGGTTTCAACATCGTCGAAGTGGGCGAGCAGATCCGTAAAGATATCACCGTAGTCATGGTTGCGCCGAAATGCCCTGGCACCGAAGTGCGTGAAGAGTACAAACGTGGATTCGGCGTACCGACGCTGATTGCCGTTCACCCGGAAAACGATCCGAAAGGCGAAGGTATGGCGATCGCTAAAGCATGGGCGGCAGCAACCGGTGGTCACCGTGCGGGCGTGCTGGAATCGTCCTTCGTTGCGGAAGTGAAATCTGACCTGATGGGTGAGCAAACCATCCTGTGCGGTATGTTGCAGGCTGGCTCGCTGCTGTGCTTCGACAAGCTGGTGGAAGAGGGCACCGATCCGGCATACGCAGAAAAACTAATTCAGTTCGGTTGGGAAACCATCACCGAAGCGCTGAAGCAGGGCGGCATCACCCTGATGATGGACCGTCTCTCTAACCCGGCGAAACTGCGTGCTTACGCGCTGTCTGAACAGCTGAAAGAGATCATGGCACCCCTGTTCCAGAAACATATGGACGACATCATCTCCGGCGAATTCTCCTCCGGTATGATGGCGGACTGGGCCAACGATGATAAGAAACTGCTGACCTGGCGTGAAGAGACCGGCAAAACCGCCTTCGAAACCGCGCCGCAGTATGAAGGCAAAATCGGCGAGCAGGAGTACTTCGATAAAGGCGTACTGATGATCGCGATGGTGAAAGCGGGCGTTGAACTGGCGTTCGAAACCATGGTCGATTCCGGCATCATTGAAGAGTCTGCATATTATGAATCACTGCACGAACTGCCGCTGATTGCCAACACTATCGCCCGTAAGCGTCTGTATGAAATGAACGTGGTTATATCTGATACTGCCGAGTACGGTAACTATCTGTTCTCTTACGCTTGTGTGCCGCTGCTGAAACCGTTTATGGCAGAACTGCAACCGGGCGACCTGGGTAAAGCTATTCCGGAAGGTGCGGTAGATAATGCGCAGCTGCGTGATGTAAATGAAGCGATTCGCAGCCATGCGATTGAGCAAGTAGGTAAGAAACTGCGCGGCTATATGACGGATATGAAACGTATTGCTGTTGCGGGTTAATAGCGATTCAGAGTTCAAGGCCTTCTCCCGGAGAAGGCCTTGCTATTAGTTACGGTACAGCACCTTAATGATGTGGTAACCGAACTGGGTGTGCAGCGGGCCGGTTGGCTCCAGTACCGGACAAGAGAACACAACTTTATCGAACGCCGGAACCATCTGACCCTGGCGGAATTCACCTAAATCACCGCCGCGTTTGCCTGATGGGCAAATGGAGTGTTTCTTCGCCAGCTTGCCGAAATCGGCACCGTTCTTAATCTGCTCGAGAAGTTCCAGAGCCAGTTTCTCTTCTTTTACAAGGATATGCAGTGCTGCTGCTGTTTTTGCCATGATCGTGCCTTGAATTAAAAATTGTCAGTCAGGGAGGGGGGGACATATATGGCAAAAGCCCGGAAAATCCGGGCTTCGCAGGTCCCTCAAGGGGAGAAAACTTAGGGCCTCTATGGGCTACAGAGTCATTATCGGGGATGGTGATTTTATTGTCAATTTATGAGCGATATGGCATTGATTGACTTGATGACTGCCCTCTGTATGTCTGCAACCAACTCATGTGGCAAACATTGATTAAGATACCCCCGATAAGTCCTTGCTCTGTTTAATCGGTTTCGACTGACTTGTTGTACCAGGTCGGCTTTAGCCCAACGTATCTGCTGATCAAAGAATTGCAGGTCATTGATAACATTACTGGCTATTTCAACATGCATTCCACGATTTAACTTGTCATGGTCGCGAGTGGTTGATAATGGAACGACGATACATGCGTTGCCATTAATTTTTCCGTTGAGCACGACAACCAACCTATTTTTTATCATCTCAGGTGGAATGCGGCCATCGTAATACGCCGTACTGATCTGTCCATTCTGGCTAACAGGATAGTTACCAAAGTTGCATTCCAGTATTTCACCAACCTTGGGGCTGAAATTAATCGCCACGAGTAAACCTCTCCTTAGTAAACTCTGAAAAAGTAATAACACAACGTTACGACCCGATATTTTCTAAGTCTAATGGATTCATGATGAACTCCGGTTTCGGCCTTCCCTCTCTGATTTAAACATCCGCAGCCATCCGGTTAGCGGTTTTCACTCGGTCACATTCAAATGCGATTCTGCTACAATCCTCCCCCCGTTCGAAGATTGAGCAATACACCTATGCGTCTAAACCCCGGCCAACAACAAGCTGTCGAATTCGTTACCGGCCCCTGCCTGGTGCTGGCGGGCGCGGGTTCCGGTAAAACTCGTGTTATCACCAATAAAATCGCCCATCTGATCCGCGGTTGCGGTTATCAGGCACGACATATCGCGGCGGTGACCTTTACCAATAAGGCGGCGCGCGAGATGAAAGAGCGAGTCGGGCAGACGCTGGGTCGCAAAGAGGCGCGAGGGCTGATGATCTCCACCTTCCACACGCTGGGGCTGGATATCATCAAGCGTGAGTATGCGGCGCTTGGGATGAAAGCGAACTTCTCATTGTTTGACGATACCGATCAGCTGGCGTTGCTCAAAGAGCTGACTGAGGGGCTGATTGAAGATGACAAAGTTCTCCTGCAACAGCTAATTTCGACCATCTCCAACTGGAAGAACGATCTCAAAACTCCGGCGCAGGCGGCGGCAGAGGCAAAGGGCGAGCGGGATCGTATTTTTGCCCATTGTTATGGGCTGTATGATGCACACCTGAAAGCCTGTAACGTTCTCGACTTCGATGATCTGATTTTATTGCCGACGTTGCTGCTGCAACGCAATGAAGAAGTCCGCGAGCGCTGGCAGAACAAAATTCGCTACCTGCTGGTGGATGAGTATCAGGACACCAACACCAGCCAGTATGAACTGGTGAAACTGCTGGTGGGCAGCCGCGCGCGCTTTACCGTAGTTGGCGATGACGACCAGTCGATCTACTCCTGGCGCGGCGCACGTCCGCAAAACCTGGTGCTGTTGAGCCAGGATTTTCCGGCGCTGAAGGTGATTAAGCTTGAGCAAAACTACCGCTCTTCCGGACGTATTTTGAAAGCGGCGAACATCCTGATCGCCAATAATCCGCACGTCTTTGAAAAGCGTCTGTTCTCCGAACTGGGTTATGGCACAGAGCTAAAAGTTTTAAGCGCGAATAACGAGGAACATGAAGCCGAGCGCGTCACCGGTGAACTGATTGCGCATCACTTCGTCAATAAAACGCAGTACAAAGATTACGCCATTCTTTATCGCGGCAACCATCAGTCGCGGGTATTTGAAAAATTCCTGATGCAAAACCGCATCCCGTACAAAATTTCTGGTGGTACGTCGTTTTTCTCTCGTCCTGAAATCAAGGATTTGCTGGCTTATCTGCGTGTGCTGACTAACCCGGACGATGACAGCGCATTTCTGCGTATCGTTAACACGCCGAAGCGAGAGATTGGCCCGGCGACGCTGAAAAAGCTGGGTGAGTGGGCGATGACGCGCAATAAAAGCATGTTTACCGCCAGCTTTGATATGGGCCTGAGTCAGACCCTTAGCGGACGTGGTTATGAAGCATTGACCCGCTTCACTCACTGGTTGGCAGAAATCCAGCGCCTGGCGGAGCGGGAGCCGATTGCTGCGGTGCGCGATCTGATCCACGGCATGGATTATGAATCCTGGCTGTACGAAACATCGCCCAGCCCGAAAGCCGCCGAAATGCGCATGAAGAACGTCAACCAACTGTTTAGCTGGATGACGGAGATGCTGGAAGGCAGCGAACTGGATGAGCCGATGACGCTCACCCAGGTGGTGACGCGCTTTACTTTGCGCGACATGATGGAGCGTGGTGAGAGTGAAGAAGAGCTGGATCAGGTGCAACTGATGACTCTCCACGCGTCGAAAGGGCTGGAGTTTCCTTATGTCTACATGGTCGGTATGGAAGAAGGGTTTTTGCCGCACCAGAGCAGCATCGATGAAGATAATATCGATGAGGAGCGGCGGCTGGCCTATGTCGGCATTACCCGCGCCCAGAAGGAATTGACCTTTACGCTGTGTAAAGAACGCCGTCAGTATGGCGAACTGGTGCGCCCGGAGCCGAGCCGCTTTTTGCTGGAGCTGCCGCAGGATGATCTGATTTGGGAACAGGAGCGCAAAGTGGTCAGCGCCGAAGAACGGATGCAGAAAGGGCAAAGCCATCTGGCGAATTTGAAAGCGATGATGGCGGCAAAACGAGGGAAATAATCAAGGCCGGAAAAGATGCGTCAGCATCGCATCCGGCACTTACTCATTAATGCACTTCCAGCGGCCAGTGGACATAGCTCTGCCACTGGCTTTCCTGAGCAATAATCTCTTTACCCAGCGGATGTTGGGTTAGCCAACCTTGCGGAAGCGTCAAGGTCAACAGTTCATGGTTAGCCTGTAATGTCATCTCTGGCACGAGATCGTCACGGCGACGGCTGGCAAAAATGATAGCCAGGCGTAGTAAACGGCAGAGTTGTTCTGCGACGCGCGGTGGTACGGCATTTTGCTGATGCAGCGATGAGAGATCGACCGGGTTAGTCTGGTTGAGCAGTAGCGTCGCCAGCAGTTTCTTCTGTGCGGGGGTAAAACCGGGAAGATCCAGGTTACGCACCAGATAAGCAGCGTGTTGCGGCGCTTGTTTGAAGTCAACGCTCAGGCCGATTTCATGAAGCTGACAAGCGCTGATGAGCAAATCGCGGCTTATTGCTTCAAGATGCCATTCATTTTCCACCTGATCGAAGAAGTTAGCTGCAACTTTGGCTACGCGCTGCGCCTGATCAATATCGATCATAAAGCGGCGCTGAATATTACGCAGCGTACGGCTGCGAATATCCTGCTCGACGGCCAGATGCAACATGCCGTAGACCAGGCCTTCACGCAGCGCACCGCCCGCCAGGGTCATACACTGAATATTCAGTTCGGTAAAAATGGCGATCAGGATCGCCAGACCACTCGGGAACACTAACGCACGTTCCAGCGTCAGCCCGTCAATCTCCAGCTCTTCCAGCCGACCGCAATGAATGGCGCGCTGTTTCAGTTGCTGCAACTTTTCCAGGGTAATGCGTTCATCCATTCCCTGTGCCATCATGATTTCCTGTAACGCCTGCACGGTGCCGGAAGCGCCAACGCACACTTTCCAGCCGTGATACCGTAATTCATCGGCAACCGGACGTAACACTTCGCGTGCCGCTTTTTCTGCAGCATCAAAATTTTCCTGCCCCAGATTACGATCGGCAAAATAGCGTTCCAGCCAGGTGACGCAGCCCATCGACAGGCTGAACAACGAGGTGGTTTGTGCACCCGTGCCGGTTACCAGTTCAGTACTGGCTCCGCCTATATCCACCACCAGGCGCTGATCGGCACCACCAGTGGTGTGAGCAACGCCCTGATAAATCAGACGTGCTTCCTCTTCACCGCTGATCACCTGTACCGGACAACCGAGGATTTCCTGCGCTTTGGCAATAAAATCACCCGCATTGACGGCAAGTCGTAATGTCGCCGTAGCGACAACGCGAATTTGCGAGGGAGGAATATCTTGCAGACGTTCAGCAAACAGGCGCAGACATTGCCAACCGCGCTCCATTGCTTCATTAGAGAGGGCATTTTCGCTATTCAGGCCAGCAGCCAGACGCACTTTGCGTTTAATTCGCGTCAGCGTCTGGATGCTTCCAGCCACCTCGCGCACAACCAGCATATGAAAACTATTCGAACCGAGATCAATGGCTGCATACAGCGACGAGGTGGAACCCATACTCTTCATCCTTCAATCTGTCTCTGTGTTGGCTGCATTCTTTCACCCGAATCACTTACTACAGTACGCTCATCGGGACTCATTCTCTTGCCATCTTGATACAGTTTGAATGATTTTGAGTATGACATTTTATTTAACCTGAACGACGACGATTACGCGGAGCGCCAGTACGACGCGGACCATTGCCTGTACGTGGGCGCGTGAGGCGCAGCGGTTTTGGCAGATCGGTCATCAATGCGTCCGGATTGTATTTGCTTACCGGAATTGAGTGACCAATATAGGTCTCAATAGCAGGCAAATTCAATGCATACTCTTCACACGCCAGGCTAATAGAGTGACCGCTTGCGCCTGCGCGACCTGTACGACCAATACGGTGAACGTAATCTTCACAGTCATCGGGTAAATCGTAGTTAAAGACGTGCGTCACTGCCGGAATATGCAAACCACGCGCGGCAACGTCGGTGGCAACCAGAATATCCAGATCGCCACGGGTAAATTCATCAAGAATACGCAGACGTTTTTTCTGCGCGACATCGCCTGTCAACAAACCGACACGATGACCATCTGCCGCCAGGTGGCCCCAGATCTCTTCACAACGGTGTTTGGTATTGGCGAAAATAATCGCTCTGTCTGGCCACTCTTCTTCGATCAGCGTTTGCAGCAAACGCATTTTTTCTTCGTTAGAAGGGTAGAAAAGCTCTTCTTTAATACGGTGGCCCGTTTTCTGTTCCGGTTCCACTTCAATATATTCGGCATTGTTCATCTGCTCGAACGCCAGTTCACGTACCCGGTACGAAAGCGTGGCGGAGAACAGCATGTTGAGGCGCTGGTTTGCAGGCGGCATACGGCGGAACAGCCAGCGGATATCTTTAATAAAGCCCAGATCGTACATGCGATCGGCTTCGTCCAGTACCACCACCTGAATGGCACCGAGGTTAATGTGGTTCTGCTTGGCGTAGTCAATTAAACGCCCCGTAGTGCCAATCAGAATGTCAACGCCGCTTTCCAGCACTTTCAGCTGTTTGTCGTAGCCATCACCACCGTAAGCCAGACCCAGCTTCAGGCCGGTAGCTTCCGCCAGCGGTTCTGCGTCGGCATGGATCTGCACGGCAAGTTCACGCGTCGGTGCCATAATTAAGGCACGTGGTTGATTCACCTTGCGATCGGCAATCGCAGGATGAGAGAGAAGATAATGAAACGTTGACGTAAGAAACGCCATCGTTTTCCCGGTACCGGTTTGCGCCTGCCCGGCTACGTCACGACCCGCCAGCGTCAGCGGAAGGGCCAGTGCCTGAATGGGCGTACAGTTATGAAACCCTTTTTTTTCAAGGGCTTCTACAACCTTCGGATGCAGGGCGAAGTCGGAAAACTTCTGTTCTGTTAAATGTGTTTTGCTCATAGTGTGGTAGAATATCAGCTTACTATTGCTTTACGAAAGCGTATCCGGTGAAATAAAGTCAACCTTTAGTTGGTTAATGTTACACCAACAACGAAACCAACACGCCAGGCTTATTCCTGTGGAGTTATATATGAGCGATAAAATTATTCACCTGACTGACGACAGTTTTGACACGGATGTACTCAAAGCGGACGGGGCGATCCTCGTCGATTTCTGGGCAGAGTGGTGCGGTCCGTGCAAAATGATCGCCCCGATTCTGGATGAAATCGCTGACGAATATCAGGGCAAACTGACCGTTGCAAAACTGAACATCGATCAAAACCCTGGCACTGCGCCGAAATATGGCATCCGTGGTATCCCGACTCTGCTGCTGTTCAAAAACGGTGAAGTGGCGGCAACCAAAGTGGGTGCACTGTCTAAAGGTCAGTTGAAAGAGTTCCTCGACGCTAACCTGGCGTAAGGGAATTTCATGTTCGGGTGCCCCGTCGCTAAAAACTGGACGCCCGGCGTGAGTCATGCTAACTTAGTGTTGACTTCGTATTAAACATACCTTATTAAGTTTGAATCTTGTAATTTCCAACGCTTCCCGTTTTATCTTAAATGCGAAGTGAACAGATTTCTGGCTCGTCACTCAATCCGTCTTGTCGTTTCAGTTCTGCGTACTCTCCTGTGACCAGGCAGCGAAAAGACATGAGTCGATGACCGTAAACAGGCATGGATGATCCTGCCATACCATTCACAACATTAAGTTCGAGATTTACCCCAAGTTTAAGAACTCACACCACTATGAATCTTACCGAATTAAAGAATACGCCGGTTTCTGAGCTGATCACTCTCGGCGAAAATATGGGGCTGGAAAACCTGGCTCGTATGCGTAAGCAGGACATTATTTTTGCCATCCTGAAGCAGCACGCAAAGAGTGGCGAAGATATCTTTGGTGATGGCGTACTGGAGATATTGCAGGATGGATTTGGTTTCCTCCGTTCCGCAGACAGCTCCTACCTCGCCGGTCCTGATGACATCTACGTTTCCCCTAGCCAAATCCGCCGTTTCAACCTCCGCACTGGTGATACCATCTCTGGTAAGATTCGCCCGCCGAAAGAAGGTGAACGCTATTTTGCGCTGCTGAAAGTTAACGAAGTTAACTTCGACAAACCTGAAAACGCCCGCAACAAAATCCTCTTTGAGAACTTAACCCCGCTGCACGCAAACTCTCGTCTGCGTATGGAACGTGGTAACGGTTCTACTGAAGATTTAACCGCTCGCGTACTGGATCTGGCATCACCTATCGGTCGTGGTCAGCGTGGTCTGATTGTGGCACCGCCGAAAGCCGGTAAAACTATGCTGCTGCAGAACATTGCTCAGAGCATTGCTTACAACCACCCGGATTGTGTGCTGATGGTTCTGCTGATCGACGAACGTCCGGAAGAAGTAACCGAGATGCAGCGTCTGGTAAAAGGTGAAGTTGTTGCTTCTACCTTTGACGAACCCGCATCTCGCCACGTTCAGGTTGCGGAAATGGTGATCGAGAAGGCCAAACGCCTGGTTGAGCACAAGAAAGACGTTATCATTCTGCTCGACTCCATCACTCGTCTTGCGCGCGCTTACAACACTGTTGTTCCGGCGTCAGGTAAAGTGTTGACCGGTGGTGTGGACGCCAATGCCCTTCATCGTCCGAAACGCTTCTTCGGTGCGGCGCGTAACGTGGAAGAGGGCGGCAGCCTGACCATTATCGCGACGGCGCTTATCGATACCGGTTCTAAAATGGACGAAGTTATTTACGAAGAGTTTAAAGGTACAGGCAACATGGAACTGCACCTCTCTCGTAAGATCGCTGAAAAACGCGTCTTCCCGGCTATCGACTACAACCGTTCCGGTACCCGTAAAGAAGAGCTGCTCACGACTCAGGAAGAACTGCAGAAAATGTGGATCCTGCGCAAAATCATTCACCCGATGGGCGAAATCGATGCAATGGAATTCCTCATTAATAAACTGGCCATGACTAAGACCAATGACGATTTCTTCGAAATGATGAAACGCTCATAAATTTGTCTTATGCCAAAAACGCCACGTGTTTACGTGGCGTTTTGCTTTTATATCTGTAATCTTAATGCCGCGCTGGCGATGTTAGGAAAATTCCTGGAATTTGCTGGCATGTTATGCAATTTGCATATCAAATGGTTAATTTTTGCACAGGACTGGTGGGTTCGGAACGGACTTTCCCTTCTGAATAAAGGTCTTCGTGGTTATACTTCTGCTAATAATTTTCTCTGAGAGCATGCATTGTGAATTTACTGACAGTGAGTACTGATCTCATCAGTATTTTTTTATTCACGACACTGTTTCTGTTTTTTGCCCGTAAAGTGGCAAAAAAAGTCGGTTTAGTGGATAAACCAAACTTCCGCAAACGTCACCAGGGATTGATACCTCTCGTTGGGGGGATTTCGGTTTACGCAGGGATTTGCTTCACGTTCGGAATTGTCGATTACTATATTCCGCATGCATCTCTCTATCTCGCTTGTGCCGGTGTGCTTGTTTTCATTGGCGCGCTGGATGACCGTTTTGATATCAGCGTAAAAATCCGTGCCACCATACAGGCCGCTGTTGGCATTGTTATGATGGTGTTCGGCAAACTTTATCTCAGTAGCCTGGGTTATATCTTTGGCTCCTGGGAGATGGTGCTCGGACCGTTTGGTTACTTCCTGACGCTATTTGCCGTCTGGGCGGCCATTAATGCGTTCAACATGGTTGATGGCATTGATGGCTTGCTGGGCGGGTTGTCCTGCGTCTCGTTTGCAGCAATCGGTATGATTTTGTGGTTCGACGGGCAAACCAGCCTCGCAATCTGGTGCTTTGCGATGATCGCCGCCATCCTGCCATACATCATGCTTAACCTTGGTATCCTGGGTCGCCGCTACAAAGTCTTTATGGGTGATGCGGGCAGTACGCTGATTGGTTTTACCGTTATCTGGATCCTGCTCGAAACGACCCAGGGCAAAACCCATCCCATCAGCCCGGTTACCGCTTTGTGGATAATCGCCATTCCGCTAATGGATATGGTGGCGATTATGTACCGTCGCCTGCGTAAAGGCATGAGCCCATTCTCTCCTGACCGTCAGCATATTCACCATTTGATCATGCGTGCCGGGTTTACTTCCCGTCAGGCGTTTGTGCTGATTACCCTTGCCGCAGCACTGCTCGCTTCCATTGGCGTGCTGGCAGAATATTCTCATTTTGTCCCGGAGTGGGTCATGCTGGTGCTCTTTTTGCTAGCATTCTTCCTCTATGGATATTGCATTAAGCGTGCCTGGAAAGTTGCTCGCTTTATTAAGCGCGTAAAACGCAGACTGCGTAGAAATCGTGGTGGCAGCCCCAATTTAACCAACTAAATGAGGATGTGATGACACAACCAATGCCTGGGAAACCGGCCGAAGACGCTGAAAATGAACTGGATATTCGTGGGTTGTTTCGTACCTTGTGGGCTGGGAAGCTATGGATTATTGGCATGGGGCTGGCGTTTGCGTTAATCGCGCTGGCGTATACTTTTTTTGCTCGACAAGAGTGGAGCGCGACGGCGATTACCGATCGTCCAACGGTGAATATGCTGGGGGGATATTACTCGCAGCAGCAATTTTTGCGTAACCTGGATGCCCGTTCAAACATGGCTTCTGCCGACCAACCATCGGTCATGGACGAAGCCTATAAAGAGTTTGTTATGCAACTGGCCTCGTGGGATACCCGCAGAGAGTTCTGGCTGCAAACCGACTATTACAAGCAGCGGATGGTGGGCAACAGCAAAGCCGATGCGGCGTTGCTGGATGAAATGATTAACAACATCCAGTTTATCCCCGGAGACTTTACTCGCGCGGTCAATGACAGCGTGAAGCTTATTGCCGAAACCGCGCCTGACGCTAATAACCTGTTACGTCAGTATGTTGCTTTTGCCAGCCAGCGTGCAGCCAGCCATCTGAATGATGAGCTGAAAGGCGCATGGGCGGCACGCACCATCCAGATGAAAGCTCAGGTGAAGCGTCAGGAAGAGGTGGCGAAAGCCATCTACGACCGCCGGATGAACAGCATTGAGCAGGCGCTGAAAATTGCTGAGCAGCATAATATTTCGCGCAGTGCGACAGATGTGCCTGCCGAGGAATTACCTGATTCAGAAATGTTCCTGCTTGGGCGTCCAATGCTCCAGGCTCGACTGGAAAATTTACAGGCCGTCGGTCCGGCCTTTGATCTCGACTATGATCAGAATCGGGCCATGTTAAACACCCTGAATGTTGGTCCAACTCTGGATCCGCGTTTTCAGACCTATCGCTATTTGCGTACGCCGGAAGAACCGGTAAAACGCGATAGCCCACGTCGTGCCTTCCTGATGATTATGTGGGGCATTGTCGGGGGGCTGATCGGGGCTGGTGTCGCATTAACCCGCCGTTGCTCGAAATAGCAACACTGCTGCGGCGAGCGCAAAGGCGCTCGCCGCTTATTCGAAGAGAATCGATGTGAAAGTACTGACTGTATTTGGTACGCGCCCGGAAGCCATCAAGATGGCTCCGTTGGTGCATGCGTTGGCAAAAGATCCTTTTTTTGAGGCTAAAGTTTGCGTCACTGCGCAGCATCGGGAGATGCTCGATCAGGTGCTGAAACTCTTTTCCATTGTACCTGACTACGATCTCAACATAATGCAGCCAGGACAGGGCCTGACAGAGATAACCTGTCGGATTCTGGAAGGGCTAAAACCTATTCTTGCCGAGTTCAAACCAGACGTCGTGCTGGTTCACGGCGACACAACAACGACGCTGGCAACCAGCCTGGCGGCGTTTTATCAGCGTATTCCTGTTGGTCACGTTGAGGCTGGTTTACGCACGGGCGATCTCTATTCGCCGTGGCCGGAAGAGGCTAACCGTACATTGACCGGGCATCTGGCGATGTATCACTTCTCTCCAACCGAAACTTCCCGGCAAAACTTGCTGCGTGAAAACGTTGCGGATAGCCGAATCTTCATTACTGGTAATACAGTCATTGATGCACTGTTATGGGTGCGTGATCAGGTGATGAGCAGCGACACGCTGCGTTCAGAACTAGCGGCAAATTACCCGTTTATCGACCCCGATAAAAAGATGATTCTGGTGACCGGTCACAGGCGTGAAAGTTTCGGTCGTGGCTTTGAAGAAATCTGCCACGCGCTGGCAGACATCGCCACCACGCACCAGGACATCCAGATTGTCTATCCGGTGCATCTCAACCCGAACGTCAGAGAGCCGGTCAATCGCATTCTGGGGCATGTGAAAAATGTCATTCTGATCGATCCCCAGGAGTATTTACCGTTTGTCTGGCTGATGAACCACGCCTGGCTGATTTTGACCGACTCAGGCGGCATTCAGGAAGAAGCGCCTTCGCTGGGGAAACCGGTGCTGGTGATGCGCGATACCACTGAGCGTCCGGAAGCGGTGACGGCGGGTACGGTGCGTCTGGTAGGCACGGATAAGCAGCGAATTGTCGAGGAAGTGACGCGTCTTTTAAAAGACGAAAACGAATATCAAACTATGAGCCGCGCCCATAACCCGTATGGTGATGGTCAGGCATGCTCTCGCATTCTGGAAGCGTTAAAAAATAATCGGATATCACTATGAGTTTTGCGACCATTTCTGTTATCGGACTGGGTTACATCGGGCTGCCTACAGCAGCAGCGTTTGCCTCACGGCAAAAACAGGTGATTGGTGTCGATATCAACCAACACGCGGTTGATACCATCAATCGTGGCGAAATCCATATCGTCGAGCCTGATTTGGCGAGCGTAGTAAAAACTGCCGTAGAAGGCGGTTTTTTACGAGCGAGCACGACGCCAGTTGAAGCGGATGCCTGGCTGATTGCTGTACCCACGCCGTTTAAAGGCGATCATGAGCCAGATATGACCTACGTTGAATCGGCTGCTCGCTCCATTGCGCCAGTGCTGAAAAAAGGCGCGCTGGTGATCCTTGAATCCACCTCGCCGGTGGGGTCAACCGAGAAGATGGCAGAATGGTTAGCAGAGATGCGTCCGGATCTCACTTTCCCACAGCAGGTGGGCGAGCAGGCGGACGTCAACATTGCTTACTGCCCGGAACGCGTGTTACCGGGCCAGGTTATGGTCGAGCTGATTAAAAACGATCGCGTGATTGGTGGTATGACGCCGGTTTGTTCGACCCGCGCCAGCGAACTGTACAAAATTTTCCTCGAAGGTGAGTGTGTCGTCACTAACTCGCGGACGGCGGAAATGTGTAAGCTCACCGAAAACAGCTTCCGCGATGTGAATATCGCTTTTGCTAATGAATTGTCGCTGATTTGTGCCGATCAGGGGATTAACGTCTGGGAACTGATTCGCCTGGCGAATCGTCACCCTCGCGTTAATATTCTTCAGCCTGGCCCTGGCGTGGGCGGTCACTGCATTGCTGTTGATCCGTGGTTTATCGTGGCACAGAACCCCCAGCAGGCGCGGCTTATCCGTACCGCGCGCGAAGTTAACGATCACAAACCGTTCTGGGTTATCGATCAGGTGAAAGCGGCGGTTGCCGACTGCCTTGCTGCTACCGATAAACGCGCCAGTGAACTGAAAATCGCCTGCTTTGGTCTGGCGTTTAAACCGAATATTGATGACCTGCGCGAAAGCCCGGCGATGGAAATCGCTGAACTGATCGCCCAGTGGCACAGCGGCGAAACGCTGGTTGTTGAGCCTAACATCCACCAGTTGCCGAAAAAACTGACCGGGCTTTGTACTCTGGCGCAGCTTGACGAGGCGCTGGCAACGGCAGACGTGCTGGTGATGCTGGTCGATCATAGTCAGTTCAAAGTTATCAATGGCGACAATGTCCATCAGCAGTATGTCGTCGATGCCAAAGGAGTCTGGCGCTGATGAGAAAAATTCTGATAACAGGTGGTGCCGGGTTTATTGGCTCGGCGCTGGTGCGTTATATCATCAACGAAACGAGCGATGCGGTGGTAGTGGTCGATAAGCTGACCTACGCCGGAAACCTGATGTCGCTGGCACCGGTCGCGCAAAGCGAGCACTTTGCCTTTGAGAAAGTTGATATCTGCGATCGGGCAGAACTGGCACGCGTATTCACTGAGCATCAGCCAGACTGTGTCATGCATCTGGCAGCCGAAAGCCATGTTGACCGTTCTATTGACGGCCCGGCAGCGTTTATTGAAACCAACATTGTCGGGACTTATACATTGCTTGAAGCGGCGCGGGCTTACTGGAATACGCTGACGGAAGATAAAAAATCAGCGTTCCGTTTTCATCATATCTCCACCGACGAAGTATATGGTGACCTGCACTCGACGGATGATTTCTTCACCGAAACCACGCCGTATGCGCCGAGCAGCCCTTATTCCGCGTCAAAAGCCAGTAGCGACCATCTGGTGCGCGCCTGGCTGCGGACCTACGGTCTGCCGACGCTGATCACCAACTGCTCGAATAACTACGGTCCTTACCACTTTCCGGAAAAACTGATCCCGCTGATGATCCTCAACGCGCTGGCGGGTAAACCGCTGCCGGTATATGGCAACGGGCAGCAAATCCGTGACTGGCTGTATGTGGAAGATCACGCCCGCGCGCTGTATTGCGTGGCGACCACCGGGAAAGTCGGTGAAACCTATAATATTGGTGGTCACAACGAGCGTAAGAATCTCGATGTTGTGGAAACCATTTGCGAGCTGCTGGAAGAACTGGCTCCGAACAAGCCGCACGGCGTGGCGCACTATCGTGACTTGATCACCTTTGTCGCTGACCGTCCGGGGCATGATCTGCGTTATGCCATTGATGCTTCGAAAATTGCCCGTGAACTTGGTTGGCTGCCACAGGAAACCTTTGAAAGTGGAATGCGTAAAACGGTGCAGTGGTATCTGGCTAATGAAAGCTGGTGGAAGCAGGTGCAGGACGGCAGCTATCAGGGCGAGCGTTTAGGTCTGAAAGGCTAATTTTCAGCGGAGGCAAACATGAAAGGTATTATCCTGGCGGGCGGTTCCGGCACCCGATTGCATCCGATTACGCGCGGCGTATCGAAGCAACTGTTGCCGATTTACGATAAGCCAATGATTTACTATCCGCTGTCGGTGCTGATGTTGGCCGGTATCCGCGAAATTCTCATCATCACTACGCCGGAAGATAAAGGTTATTTCCAGCGCCTGCTGGGCGATGGTAGTGAGTTCGGTATCCAGCTGGAATACGCCGAACAGCCCAGCCCGGACGGTCTGGCGCAGGCCTTTATCATCGGTGAAACCTTCCTCAACGGTGAACCTTCTTGTCTGGTGCTGGGCGATAACATCTTCTTCGGTCAGGGCTTCAGTCCGAAGCTGCGTCATGTTGCGGCGCGCACGGAAGGGGCGACGGTATTTGGCTATCAGGTGATGGACCCGGAACGCTTTGGCGTGGTGGAGTTTGACGACAATTTCCGCGCTATCTCGCTGGAAGAAAAGCCAAAACAGCCGAAGTCAAACTGGGCGGTGACCGGGCTTTATTTCTACGACAGTAAAGTCGTGGAGTACGCAAAGCAGGTGAAGCCGTCGGAGCGTGGTGAACTGGAGATTACCTCCATCAACCAGATGTACCTCGAGGCGGGCAACCTGACCGTTGAACTGCTCGGGCGCGGATTTGCCTGGCTGGACACTGGCACTCACGACAGCCTGATTGAAGCCAGTACCTTTGTGCAGACAGTAGAAAAACGCCAGGGCTTTAAGATTGCCTGCCTGGAAGAGATCGCCTGGCGTAACGGCTGGCTCGATGACGAGGGTGTGAAGCGTGCTGCCAGTTCATTAGCGAAAACTGGCTACGGCCAATATCTGCTGGAGTTACTTCGTGCCCGTCCGCGCCAGTATTGAGCCACTAACCTGGGAAAACGCCTTCTTTGGTGTTAACAGCGCCATCGTGCGCATTACGTCTGAAGCACCGCTCCTGACGCCAGACGTGTTAGCGCCGTGGTCACGGGTGCAGGCCAAAATTGCGGCATCAAATACGGGTGAACTGGATGCCCTGCAACAGCTGGGATTCTCCCTGGTAGAAGGTGAAGTTGATTTGGCACTACCCGTGAACAATGTCAGTGATAGTGGTGCTGTAGTGGCACAAGAGACCGATATTCCCGCATTACGTCAGTTAGCCAGCGCCGCATTTGCGCAAAGCCGTTTTCGTGCGCCGTGGTATGCGCCTGACGCCAGCAGACGCTTTTATGCACAGTGGATTGAAAATGCCGTGCGCGGCACCTTTGATCATCAATGTCTGATTTTACGTGCGGCGTCCGGCGATATTCGCGGCTATGTCTCTTTACGGGAACTCAATGCGACAGATGCGCGAATTGGCCTGCTGGCTGGACGCGGTGCAGGTGCTGAGCTGATGCAAACGGCGCTAAACTGGGCGTATGCTCGCGGTAAAACAACTTTGCGGGTGGCGACCCAAATGGGCAACACCGCCGCGCTTAAACGATACATACAAAGTGGTGCAAATGTAGAAAGCACCGCGTACTGGTTATACAGGTGATCACATGATTCCATTTAACGCACCGCCGGTGGTGGGAACCGAACTCGACTATATGCAGTCGGCAATGGGTAGCGGCAAACTGTGTGGCGATGGCGGTTTTACCCGTCGCTGCCAGCAGTGGCTGGAGCAACGTTTTGGCAGCGCCAAAGTGTTACTGACGCCGTCCTGCACCGCTTCGCTGGAGATGGCGGCGCTGCTGCTCGATATCCAGCCTGGCGATGAAGTGATCATGCCGAGCTACACCTTTGTCTCCACCGCCAATGCCTTTGTGCTGCGTGGCGCAAAAATCGTTTTTGTGGATGTTCGCCCGGACACCATGAACATCGACGAAACGCTGATTGAAGCGGCGATCACCGACAAAACGCGCGTTATCGTGCCGGTCCATTACGCGGGTGTGGCCTGCGAAATGGACACCATTATGGCGTTGGCGAAAAAGCATAATCTGTTTGTGGTAGAAGATGCCGCTCAGGGCGTGATATCCACTTACAAAGGGCGTGCACTGGGAACCATTGGTCATATTGGCTGCTTTAGCTTCCATGAAACCAAAAACTATACGGCGGGTGGTGAAGGCGGCGCGACGCTGATTAACGATAAAGCGTTAATCGAACGAGCCGAGATCATCCGTGAAAAGGGCACTAACCGCAGCCAGTTCTTCCGTGGTCAGGTCGATAAATATACCTGGCGCGATATTGGCTCCAGCTATTTGATGTCCGATCTGCAAGCTGCGTACCTGTGGGCGCAACTGGAAGCAGCGGATCGTATCAACCAGCAACGTCTGGCGCTGTGGCAAAACTACTACGATGCGTTAGCGCCTCTGGCGAAAGCCGGGCGTATCGAGCTGCCGTCGATTCCCGATGGCTGCGTGCAGAACGCGCATATGTTCTACATTAAACTGCGGGATATTGATGACCGGAGCGCGTTGATTAACTTTCTGAAAGAAGCGGAAATCATGGCGGTGTTCCATTACATTCCGCTGCACGGTTGCCCTGCGGGGGAACGCTTTGGTGAGTTCCACGGTGAAGATCGCTACACCACCAAAGAGAGCGAGCGCCTGCTGCGCCTGCCGCTGTTCTACAACCTGTCGCCCGTCAATCAGCGTACGGTAATTGCGACTTTGTTGAACTACTTCTCCTGATATGTCGTTGGCAAAAGCGTCCTTGTGGACGGCGGCCAGTACACTGGTCAAGATTGGTGCCGGGTTACTGGTCGGTAAGTTGCTGGCTGTGTCATTTGGTCCGGCGGGGCTTGGGCTGGCGGCAAATTTCCGCCAGTTGATTACCGTGCTCGGCGTGCTTGCCGGAGCTGGCATCTTTAACGGTGTAACCAAATACGTTGCCCAGTACCATGATAATCCGCAACAGCTGCGCCGCGTGGTCGGCACTTCATCAGCGATGGTACTTGGTTTCTCTACGCTGATGGCGCTGGTTTTTGTGCTGGCAGCTGCGCCAATCAGCCAGGGATTGTTTGGTAATACCGACTATCAGGGGCTGGTGCGTTTAGTGGCGCTGGTGCAAATGGGGATCGCCTGGGGCAACCTGTTACTGGCGCTGATGAAAGGCTTTCGCGATGCCGCAGGTAATGCGTTATCGCTGATTGTCGGCAGCTTGATTGGCGTTCTCGCGTACTACGTCAGTTACCGTTTGGGCGGTTATGAAGGGGCGTTGCTGGGTCTGGCGCTGATTCCCGCGCTGGTGGTAATTCCTGCCGCCATCATGTTGATCAAACGTGGTGTCATCCCGTTAAGCTATCTGAAACCCAGCTGGGATAACGGTCTGGCAGGGCAGTTGAGCAAATTTACGCTCATGGCGTTGATTACGTCGGTGACCTTGCCTGTTGCTTACATCATGATGCGTAAACTGCTCGCGGCGCAGTATAGCTGGGATGAAGTGGGGATCTGGCAAGGGGTGAGCAGTATTTCCGATGCCTACCTGCAATTTATTACGGCATCGTTCAGCGTATATTTGCTGCCCACGTTGTCGCGGCTAACGGAAAAGCGCGATATCACCCGGGAAGTGGTTAAATCGCTGAAATTCGTCTTACCGGCAGTGGCGGCGGCGAGTTTTACCGTCTGGCTGCTGCGTGATTTTGCTATCTGGCTGCTGTTGTCGAATAAATTTACCGCTATGCGCGATCTCTTTGCCTGGCAGTTAGTGGGTGATGTGTTAAAAGTGGGCGCTTATGTCTTTGGTTATCTGGTGATCGCCAAAGCGTCATTGCGGTTTTATATTCTGGCGGAAATCAGCCAGTTCACTTTATTGATGGTATTTGCCCACTGGCTAATCCCTGCGCATGGTGCACTGGGCGCGGCGCAGGCATATATGGCAACTTATATCGTCTATTTTTCTCTTTGTTGTGGCGTGTTTTTACTCTGGCGTAGGCGGGCATGACTGTACTGATTCACGTACTGGGATCGGATATCCCTCACCATAACCGAACCGTTTTGCGGTTTTTCAATGACGCGCTGGCTGCGACGAGCGAGCACGCGCGCGAGTTTATGGTTGTTGGCAAGGACGACGGCTTAAGTGATAGCTGTCCGGCGCTTTCTGTGCAATTTTTCCCTGGGAAAAAATCGCTGGCGGAAGCGGTCATCGCGAAAGCAAAAGCTAACCGTCAGCAGCGTTTTTTCTTCCACGGTCAGTTCAATCCCACACTGTGGCTGGCTCTGCTGAGTGGTGGCATTAAGCCCAGCCAGTTTTTCTGGCATATCTGGGGGGCAGACCTGTATGAGCTTTCCAGTGGCTTGAGATATAAGCTTTTTTACCCACTACGTCGCCTGGCGCAAAAGCGAGTCGGCTGTGTATTTGCCACCCGCGGCGATTTGAGCTTTTTTGCCAAAACGCATCCAAAGGTGCGGGGCGAACTGCTGTACTTCCCGACGCGGATGGACCCTTCTCTCAATACGATGGCGAACGATCGGCAACGTGAAGGGAAAATGACCATTCTGGTGGGGAACTCCGGTGACCGCAGCAATGACCATATTGCTGCCTTGTGCGCCGTTCATCAGCAATTTGGCGATACGGTAAAAGTGGTGGTGCCGATGGGATATCCGCCTAATAACGAAGCGTACATTGAGGAAGTTCGTCAGGCGGGGCTGGAGTTATTCAGCGAAGAAAATCTGCAAATTTTGAGCGAAAAACTGGAATTTGACGCCTATCTGGCGCTACTTCGTCAGTGCGATCTTGGTTACTTTATTTTTGCCCGCCAGCAGGGCATTGGTACGCTTTGCTTACTGATTCAGGCGGGCATTCCTTGTGTGCTTAACCGGGAAAATCCGTTCTGGCAGGATATGACGGAACAGCATTTGCCGGTGCTGTTTACTACCGACGATCTCAACGAGGATATTGTGCGTGAAGCGCAGCGCCAGTTGGCGTCGGTGGATAAAAACACCATTGCCTTCTTTAGCCCTAACTATCTACAAGGCTGGCAGCGGGCGTTGGCGATTGCCGCCGGGGAGGTCGCATGAGTCTGCTGCAATTCAGTGGCCTGTTTGTTGTCTGGCTGCTCTGCACGCTGTTTATTGCCACGCTGACCTGGTTTGAGTTTCGCCGTGTGCGCTTTAACTTCAATGTCTTCTTTTCATTGCTGTTTTTGCTCACCTTTTTCTTCGGCTTCCCGCTGACCAGCGTGCTGGTATTTCGCTTTGATGTTGGTGTCGCGCCGCCAGAAATCTTGTTGCAGGCGTTGCTTTCTGCGGGCTGCTTCTACGCGGTTTACTATGTCACCTACAAAACCCGCCTACGCAAACGCGTTGCTGATGTACCGCGCCGTCCGCTGTTTACCATGAACCGCGTGGAGACCAATCTTACGTGGGTGATCCTGATGGGCATCGCGCTGGTAAGCGTCGGCATCTTCTTCATGCACAACGGCTTTTTGCTGTTCCGGCTTAACTCCTACAGTCAGATCTTCTCCAGTGAAGTCTCCGGCGTGGCGTTAAAACGCTTCTTTTACTTTTTCATCCCGGCGATGCTGGTGGTCTACTTTCTGCGCCAGGATAGCAAAGCGTGGCTGTTTTTCCTCGTCAGCACGGTCGCCTTTGGCTTGCTGACTTATATGATTGTCGGCGGCACTCGCGCCAATATCATCATCGCATTCGCTATCTTCCTGTTTATTGGCATTATTCGCGGCTGGATTTCGTTGTGGATGCTGGCGGCGGCGGGCGTGCTGGGGATTGTGGGCATGTTCTGGCTGGCGCTAAAACGCTATGGAATGAATGTGAGCGGCGATGAAGCGTTCTATACGTTTCTCTATCTCACTCGCGACACCTTCTCGCCATGGGAGAATCTGGCGTTGCTGTTGCAGAACTACGACAACATCGACTTCCAGGGCCTGGCTCCAATTGTCCGCGATTTCTATGTCTTTATCCCTTCCTGGCTGTGGCCGGGTCGCCCGAGTATGGTGCTGAACTCAGCCAACTACTTTACCTGGGAAGTGCTGAATAACCACTCCGGACTGGCGATCTCGCCTACGCTTATAGGCTCACTGGTGGTGATGGGCGGCGCGTTGTTCATCCCACTCGGGGCGATTGTGGTTGGACTGATCATCAAATGGTTCGACTGGCTGTATGAGCTGGGCAACCGCGAGACTAATCGCTATAAGGCTGCGATATTGCACAGTTTCTGCTTTGGGGCGATCTTCAATATGATCGTGCTGGCACGTGAAGGGCTGGATTCGTTTGTCTCACGCGTAGTCTTTTTTATCGTGGTCTTCGGCGCATGTCTGATGATCGCAAAACTGTTGTACTGGCTTTTTGAAAGCGCCGGACTCATTCATAAACGTACAAAATCATCGCTCCGGACGCAGGTTGAAGGATAACAATGAATAACAACACCACGGCACCGACCTATACGCTGCGTGGCTTACAGTTGATTGGTTGGCGTGATATGCAGCACGCCCTCGATTATCTGTTTGCTGACGGGCAGCTTAAGCAGGGAACGCTGGTTGCCATTAATGCCGAAAAAATGCTGACCATTGAAGATAACGCCGAGGTCAGGGAGTTAATTAACGCTGCCGAATTTAAATATGCGGATGGCATCAGCGTTGTACGTTCAGTACGTAAAAAGTACCCGCAGGCGCAGGTTTCCCGCGTTGCCGGTGCCGATCTCTGGGAAGAGCTGATGGCGCGCGCAGGCAAAGAAGGGACGCCGGTATTTCTTGTGGGCGGTAAACCTGAAGTGCTGGCGCAAACTGAAGCTAAACTGCGCAACCAATGGAATGTGAATATCGTTGGCAGTCAGGATGGTTATTTTAAACCCGAGCAGCGTCAGGCGCTGTTTGAACGCATTCATGCCAGCGGAGCGCAAATCGTCACCGTTGCGATGGGATCGCCAAAGCAGGAGATCTTCATGCGCGACTGCCGTCTGGTGCATCCAGATGCGCTGTATATGGGCGTTGGCGGGACTTACGATGTTTTCACCGGTCACGTAAAACGCGCACCGAAAATCTGGCAAACGCTGGGACTGGAGTGGCTCTACCGCCTGCTTTCGCAGCCGAGCCGCATTAAGCGTCAGCTTCGTTTGCTGCGTTATTTACGCTGGCACTACACCGGCAACCTCTGATTTTCCTCTCTTTGTAAAGCGACGGAGTGGTCACTCCGTCGCCTGTCTGCTTTTTTATTACACAAAGCATTCAAATTTTTAATGCTTTATTTGCCATTTCTCCTGAATTACGAAAACATTCGCAACACTCGATGTACCCATAACGATAACCGGTAACACCGGAAAGCATGCAAACACAACACGAGGATTTATGGCAGATAACAAACCAGAGCTACAGCGTGGGCTGGAAGCTCGACATATCGAACTCATCGCCCTGGGGGGCACCATTGGCGTCGGCCTGTTTATGGGGGCCGCCAGTACCTTGAAATGGGCCGGGCCATCCGTGTTGTTGGCCTATATCATCGCCGGGCTATTCGTCTTTTTCATCATGCGTTCAATGGGCGAAATGTTGTTCCTCGAACCGGTTACCGGTTCGTTCGCCGTTTATGCGCATCGTTATATGAGCCCGTTCTTTGGTTATCTCACCGCCTGGTCTTATTGGTTTATGTGGATGGCGGTGGGGATCTCAGAAATCACCGCCATTGGCGTTTATGTCCAGTTCTGGTTCCCGGAGATGGCGCAGTGGATACCCGCATTGATCGCAGTGGCGCTGGTGGCGTTGGCGAATCTGGCGGCGGTGCGGTTGTACGGCGAAATCGAGTTCTGGTTCGCGATGATCAAAGTCACCACGATTATCGTGATGATTGTCATTGGCCTGGGCGTGATTTTCTTTGGCTTTGGCAATGGCGGGCAGTCGATTGGTTTTAGCAATCTCACAGAGCATGGCGGTTTCTTTGCGGGTGGCTGGAAAGGGTTCCTGACCGCGCTGTGTATTGTGGTGGCGTCCTACCAGGGCGTGGAGCTGATTGGCATTACTGCCGGTGAAGCGAAGAATCCGCAGGTGACGCTGCGCAGTGCCGTAGGCAAGGTGCTGTGGCGGATCCTGATTTTCTACGTAGGCGCGATTTTCGTTATCGTCACCATCTTCCCGTGGAATGAAATAGGCAGCAACGGCAGCCCGTTCGTACTGACTTTTGCCAAAATCGGTATTACCGCAGCGGCGGGCATTATCAACTTTGTGGTGCTGACGGCTGCGCTCTCTGGCTGTAACAGCGGCATGTACAGTTGCGGACGTATGCTCTACGCACTGGCGAAAAACCGTCAGTTACCGGCGGCGATGGCGAAAGTTTCCCGTCACGGCGTACCCGTTGCGGGTGTGGCAGTATCTATTGCTATTCTGCTAATTGGCTCATGCCTGAACTACATCATTCCCAATCCGCAGCGTGTGTTTGTCTACGTCTACAGTGCCAGCGTGCTTCCGGGGATGGTGCCATGGTTTGTGATATTGATAAGCCAGCTGCGTTTTCGGCGTGCACATAAAGCGGCGATTGCCAGCCATCCGTTCCGCTCAATCCTGTTCCCGTGGGCCAACTACGTAACAATGGCATTCCTGATTTGCGTTTTGATCGGCATGTACTTTAATGAAGATACGCGTATGTCGCTGTTTGTTGGCATCATCTTTATGCTGGCGGTGACGGCGATTTATAAAGTTTTTGGCCTTAATCGCCACGGGAAAGCGCATAAACTGGAGGAATAAGCAGCAAAACGCACAAACCGTAACCAAACGCGCAATTTATTTAAAAAGGGACTAGACAGAGGGGTGGGAAGTCCGTATTATCCACCCCCGCAACGGCGCTAAGCGCCCGTAGCTCAGCTGGATAGAGCGCTGCCCTCCGGAGGCAGAGGTCTCAGGTTCGAATCCTGTCGGGCGCGCCATTTAGTCCCGGCGCTTGAGCTGCGGTGGTAGTAATACCGCGTAACAAGATTTGTAGTGGTGGCTATAGCTCAGTTGGTAGAGCCCTGGATTGTGATTCCAGTTGTCGTGGGTTCGAGCCCCACTAGCCACCCCATCCTAACGAAATCCATCACACTTCTTGCGGGAGTGGCGAAATTGGTAGACGCACCAGATTTAGGTTCTGGCGCCTTCGGTGTAAGAGTTCGAGTCTCTTCTCCCGCACCACTAAAACAGCGTTTAAAAAATTTCATTGTTCTTTTTTTAACTAAAAAAGTATTTGAATTTGTTTTGGTGAGTCGATTTTGAGGTTAGGAAGGATAAACTTGGAATATTAGACGCTTAAAACGGCTTTTCTATCTTGTTTTTTTCTTGTTTTTTTGGTATAAATACAGCGCTTTTATTCCATAGATTAAAAGCGGTTTTGGCAAGGCGTAACCTTGTTGAGATCTAAACAGGTGGAACTTAATAAAGAAGGCCCCATGTAGAAAGGGGCTTTTTTTTTGGTAAAACACGGAGTTTTAATGGCAGGAACCATTGAAGAAAAAATTGATGAACTCGTAAGACCGCTTATTGAAGCTAGCGATCTTATTTTGTGGGGCGTCAGATACAGAGGCGGACGCGACAGTGCTCTTTTGCAGATTTTTATTGATTCAAAAGACGGGGTAAGCGCTGATACTTGCGGAGATATTACCAACATGCTGTCACCTGCTTTGGATGCTGCCGATATTATTGCTCCGGCTTATATTCTTGAAGTTTCATCTCCTGGTTTTGACAGAATTTTATTTACTCTCGATCAGGCAAAAGCTTATATCGGGAAAAAGATTAAAGCTGAAGTGCGTATTCCGGTAGGCGGCCGCCGTAAGTTTGAAGGCGTCCTTGAAGAAGTTACCGAGGATAATTCACTTAAGATAAATGACAAGATCTCAGGATCAATGGAAATTGCGTTTTCAAATGTTTCCGTTGCAAGACTTGTTCCGGAATTTCCACAGACCGGCAAAAAGCCGCAGTAGTAAATTAAGAGGTGTTTTAAAAAATGGGTAAGGAAATCATTGCGATTGCCGAGGCACTTTCAAACGAGAGAGCAATTCCTAGAGATAAGATTTTTGAAGCTCTTGAAACCGCATTGGCTACTGCGACCAAGAAAAAATATCCTGTAGAAATTGCCGTTCGCGTAGCTATTGACAGAAAGGACGGTTCGTATCGTACTTATCGTCGTTGGACCGTTGTTGATACTGACGGACCTCTTGAGAACCCAGCTTCTGAAGTTTCTCTTGCTGCTGCAAAAGAAGATCATCAAGGTATTCAGGCAGGTGATGTCGTAGAAGAAGAAATCCCTTCAGTTAAGTTTGATCGCATTACCATCCAAACCGCAAAGCAGGTTTTGTCACAGAAGGTTAAAGATGCCGAGCGTGAGCAAATAATTGCCGAGCAGCGTGAACATTTAGGGCATGTAGTTAATGCCACTGTTAAAAAGCAGGGGCGTGACTTCCTTATTTTGGATCTCGGTAATAACGCTGAAGCTGTTTTACGCCGCGATCAGATTATTCCGCATGAGACTTTCGGCCGCGGTGACAGAATCAAGGTTTTACTTTCTGAAATTCGTGCTGACGGTAAAGGTCCGCAGATTATTTGCTCACGTACTGCAAATGAGTTTTTAAGTGAGCTCTTTAGAATTGAAGTTCCTGAAATCGGTGAAGATATTATCGAGATCATGAGCGTAGCCCGTGATCCCGGTTCCCGTGCCAAGATTTCAGTACGCAGCAAGGATCGCCGTATTGATCCTCGCGGTGCATGTATCGGTATGCGCGGAGCTCGCGTCATGGCCGTATCAAATGAACTTGCTGGTGAAAAGATTGACGTTGTTCTTTGGGATGAGAATCTGGCCCAATACGTGAATAACGCTATGGAGCCTGCAGAAGTTTCCAAGATCATTATTAACGAAGACAGCCATACTATCGATGTTGCCGTAGCTGATGAAAATTTAGCTCTGGCTATCGGACGCAACGGTCAGAACGTTCGTCTTGCTTCTCAGATTTTAGGCTGGAATCTTAAGGTTATGACCGAAAGCGAAATGGAAGAAGGCTTAAAGGCTGAGGAAGGAAAAGTAATCAAGACTTTCGTTGACGCTTTAAATATTGATGATGAGTTTGCAGAAGCTTTATCAAGCGTAGGCTTTACTACTTTAGAGGAAATCGCTTACGTTCCTATTGAGGAATTTGAGTCTATTGAAGGCATTGACAGAGAGACTGCAACCATTCTTCAGGAAAATGCCCGCAGAGCTCTTGCCGAGCGTGAAGAGAAGCTTAAAGAGTCAGGAAGCGACGCTTTGACTAAGCTTGAAGGGATTGACAGTGAGCTTGCCATGAAACTGGTTGCTGCCGGAATTAAGGATCCTGAAGAACTTGCCGAGCAGGCAGTTGACGATTTGCTTGATATTGAAGGCATGACTGAGGAAAAAGCCGGTCAAATCATTATGGCGGCTCGTAACGAGTGCTGGTTTAAAGATGAGCAGTAGGAGGCAGTGATAATATGAACGATAAATTTAATAAAAATGATAATGCCCCTAAACGTATGTCATTAAATAAGAGGACTCACAGTACTTTGACCGTTCAGGGTTCTACCGGACGTGCCAAAGTAGTACAAGTTGAGTTCCGTAAGAAAAAAGTAGTTATTGATCCTAAAGAGATTGAGGCCCGTAAGGCTGAAGAAGCACGTAAAGCTGAGGAAGCTCGTCAGGCAGAAGCCAAGAGACTTGCCGAGGAAAAACGTCAGGCTGAAGCTGCAAAGAAAGCAGAAGAAGCTAAAAAAGCCGAAGAGGCTCGCAAGGCTGCAGAAGAAAAACGTAAAGCCGAAGAGGCAAAACGTAAAGCTGCAGAAAAGAAAGCCGCTGAAGAGCATAAGCCTTCTCGTAAGGAAAATGATGAAGATAAGGCTGCTGAAGAAGCATTGCGTCGCCAGCAGGATGAGCAGCAAAAGCGTAAGATTGAAGAAGAAGCAGCCCGTCAGGCAGAAGAAGCCCGTCGTTTGGCTGAAGAAAACGAAGCTCGCTGGGCTGCCGAAGAGGAAGAACGTCGTAAAGCTTCTGAAAGCGATTTAGATACCAGTACATCAAAATATGTACGCGAAGCTGAAGCTATTCAGGAACGCGAAGCGGAAAATCGCGGTCGTCATCGCGGCGGCAACAATGAGCGTCGTCAGTCCACCAAAAAGCGTGAAGAGACTGAAAATCAGAATACCAATCAAAAACGCAACAGCCGTCGCGGCGGTAAAGCTCAAAAGAGCGTTGCTAAGCTTAATCAGCAGCAGCACGGATTTAATCGTCCGGCAGCTCCGGTATCTCGTGATGTCGTAATCGGCGAGACCATTACGGTCGCTGAGCTTGCCCAGAAAATGGCAGTTAAGAGCGCAGAAGTTATTAAGACTTTGATGAAGCTCGGTGAAATGGTAACTATTAACCAGGTTATCGATCAGGCTACAGCTCAGATTGTCGCTGAAGAAATGGGGCACAAAGTTATTTTGCGCCGTGAAAACGAGATTGAAGAGGAAGTTCTTGCAGAGCGCAAGACTTCGGAAAATGCCGTCACACGAGCCCCTGTGGTTACCATCATGGGTCACGTTGACCACGGTAAGACTTCCCTTCTTGACTATATCCGTAAGTCAAAAGTCGCAGCAGGTGAGGCCGGCGGTATTACTCAGCGTATCGGTGCTTATCATGTTAAAACCCGCGGTTCAGGCATTACTTTCCTTGATACCCCGGGTCATGCCGCTTTTACCGCAATGCGTGCGCGCGGTGCCCAGGTAACCGATATCGTAGTTTTGGTTGTAGCCGCAGATGACGGTGTTATGCCGCAGACCGTTGAGGCAATTCAGCATGCTCAGGCTGCCAAGGTTCCTCTTATCGTTGCGATCAACAAGATGGATAAACCCGGTGCCGATCCTACCCGTGTTGTCAATGAGTTAATTCAGCATTCGGTTATTCCTGAAAGCATGGGCGGTGAGACTCAGTTTGTCGAGGTGTCGGCAAAGACCGGTATGGGAGTGGATTCTTTACTTGAGGCAATTTTGCTTCAGGCAGAAATGCTTGAGTTAAAAGCCGTTGCCGACGGCATGGCCGCAGGCGTTGTTATTGAGTCTCGTCTTGACAAAGGCCGTGGTCCGGTTGCAACCGTTTTGGTACGCGAAGGCACATTGCATAAAGGCGATGTCGTCTTGTGCGGTCTTGAGTATGGACGCGTCCGCGCTTTGCGTAATGAAAAAGGCCAGAATTTAGAGAGTGCCGGTCCGTCAATCCCGGTTGAGATTTACGGCCTGTCAGGCGTCCCGGTTGCAGGTGATGAAGTAACCGTTGTCCGTGATGAAAAGAAAGCTCGTGAAGTTGCATTATTCCGTCAGGGCAAATACCGTGAGCTTAAGATTGCCAAGCAGCAGAAGGCCAAGCTTGAGAATATGTTTAAGGATAATACCGCCTCTGAACTTAATGTCGTGCTCAAAGCCGACACTCAAGGTTCTGTTGAGGCTATTTCCGATGCTCTTAACAAGCTTGCAACTGATGAAGTTAAGGTTAATATCGTAGGCTCTGGAGTCGGCGGTATCACCGAAACCGATTCTACTTTGGCAGCCGCTTCCAATGCGATTATCGTCGGATTTAACGTTCGTGCCGACGGACCTGCTCGCCGCGTTATTGAATCTGAAGGCGTTGATTTACACTATTACAGCGTTATTTATGATTTGCTTGATGACGTTAAGAAAGCAATGAGCGGTATGCTTAAAGCTGAAGTACGTCAGGAAATTATCGGCATGGCCGAGGTACGTGATGTCTTCCGTCATCCTAAATACGGCGCGATTGCCGGCTGTATGGTGGTTGAAGGCCTTGTTAAGCGCTCAGCTCCTATCCGCGTATTACGTGATAACGTTGTTATCTTTGAAGGTGAGCTTGATTCATTGCGCCGCTTTAAAGATGACGTTTCTGAGGTTAAGTCAGGAACCGAGTGCGGTATTTGCGTTAAGAACTATCAGGACGTACGCGTAGGCGATCAAATCGAAGTGTTTGAAAACGTCGAAGTTAAGCGCTCTTTATAGGACACGATATGCCGAAAAGTTTTGGAAGAAACGAACGCGTCGCCTCTGCTATTTTGCGTGAGGCGGCAGATGTTTTACATCATTCTGTCAAAGATCCGCGCGTGAAATCTGCAACCGTCACTGAAGTATCGGTAAATTCCGATTTACGTGACGCGCGTATTTTCGTGTCATTTTTGACCAATGATGAAAAAGCGGTAAAAGAAGCTATGGAAGGATTGAATAAAGCAAAAGGCTTTATCCGTTCGGAACTTGCTTCACGCTTAAAGCTAAGGTATATGCCCGAAATTCACTTTATCTTTGACAGTTTGCTGTCAGAAAGCATGAAGCTTGACGCTTTAATCGCTAAAGGCCTTGGTCCTAAAGAATAAAGTGTTATTTTAATCTTTCATAAAGCCTCTGAGGTTTCAGCCAAAGAGGCTTTGTCCTTCATATGTGCTTAATTCTGAAGCGTTTTGCTTAAGGCGCGGATGAGATGATAGGCATATTTTGTTTTAGTCGTTATAATAACGATTTTAATAATAAATTGATGAACGGTTTTACGCATGAAGCTATATCGACATTTATCCGATTATAAACGTCCCAAAAGCGGTGTCGCTTTGGCTATCGGGAATTTTGACGGCTTCCATAAAGGGCATCAGGCCGTTATTGCTGCCATGCGTGAAAAAGCTTTAAAGTTCGGTTTAAAAAGCGCAGTAATGATTTTTGAACCGCAGCCTTTGGAGTTTTTTGCCAAAGCCGTACCCGCAAGACTTTATTCTATTCGCGATAAATTAAAGGCATTTAAAGAGGCAGGCGTTGATATCGTTTTCTGCATGCCTTTTAAAAAATCTTTTTGTCAGATGAGCGATAGAGAGTTCGTGCTTGATTTGCTGGTTAAACAACTCGGCGTAAAAAGTATTACCGTCGGATCGCTTTTTACTTTCGGCAAAGGCGGAGTTTCCGGAATTGAAGAATTAAAAGCTTTGGCAAAGGAAGCAGGAATAGAAGCCGGCGCTATTTCAGGCGTGGCTCCGTCGGGAACGCGGGTTTCAAGCACCATGATAAGAGCTTTGATTCAATCAGGTGATTTTACGACGGCAAAAAATGAAATCGGCAGACCGTATTCGATTTCAGGTAAAGTTCTGCACGGCAACGCTTTGGGCAGAACTTTAGGTTTTCCGACGGCAAACATCAATTTAAACAGAATAGTATGTCCGTTAGTCGGCGTTTACGCTGTTAAAGTTAAAACCTCGTACGGTATGTTTAAAGGTATGGCCAATGTCGGAACCAGACCCACCGTTGAAAAGGGCAGACTTAAAAATCTCTTGGAGGTGAATTTATTTAACTTTAACGCCGATTTATACGGTCAGGAAATTGAAGTTTTTTTCGTTAAGAAGATCCGTGACGAGAAAAAGTTTAATGATTTGAATTCTCTTAAAGAGCAGCTTCATGTCGATAGAAAGACGGCAATGGCTCTTTTAGAAAATAGTGATAATAACTTAAATATTGTTAATGAGTAGGTATATTCATGGCAGATTATAAAAGTACTTTAAATCTTCCGGTTACCTCTTTCCCGATGCGTGGCGATTTAGCCAAGCGCGAGCCGAAGATGCTTAAAGATTGGGAAGAGCGTGAGTTATATAAGAAAGTCCGCGCTTCACGTGAAGGCCGCGATATGTTCATTTTACATGACGGTCCTCCGTATGCTAACGGCAGCATACATATCGGTCACTCCATTAACAAGATTTTAAAAGATATTATCGTCAAGTCTAAAACCATGTCCGGTTTTGACTCACCGTATATTCCGGGATGGGATTGCCATGGTTTGCCTATTGAACTTAAGGTTGAAGGTCTTGTAGGAAAACCCGGTGATAAAGTTGATGCTGCGACTTTCCGTAAAGAATGCCGCAAATATGCCTATAAGCAGATTGAAGGTCAGAAAAAGGACTTTAAGCGCCTGGGTGTTTTAGGTGATTGGGATCATCCTTATATCACCATGGATTATAAGACTGAAGCGGATACAATTCGTGCTTTAGGTAAGGTTATTGAGAACGGACATTTTGTCCGCGGTTCAAAGCCCGTTTACTGGTGCCTTGATTGTCAGTCAGCTTTGGCTGAAGCTGAAGTCGAATACTATGACGTAACTTCAGATGCCATAGACGTAAGATTTAAAGCCGTTGATGAAAGCGCAGTTTTAAAAGCCTTTAATACCGATAAAGGCGAAGGTCCTATTTCATGTGTAATTTGGACCACTACTCCTTGGACATTGCCTGCCAATCGCGCAATCTGCTTAAACGAAGCTTTTGAGTATGCATTGGTTCAAATCAAAGGTGCAAATCCTGAACGTTTGATTTTAGCTCGTGAATTAGTTGAGTCAGTGATGCAGCGCTGTGAGATTTCAGATTATGAAATTTTGGCCCTGTGCCGCGGAAAGGATTTGGAGTTATTGCGCTTTAGCCATCCTTTTTATGATTTTGACGTCCCGGCTATTTTAGGCGCCCACGTTACTCTTGATGCAGGTACCGGCTGTGTTCATACTGCACCTGGTCACGGTCTTGATGACTATGTGGTAGGTCAGAAATACGGAATTGAGGTATTTAACCCGGTGGGGCCTGACGGCTGTTTCTTAAAAGATACCAAGTTCTTTGCAGGTCTTAATGTTTTCAAGGCAAATCCTGAAGTCATTAAGCTTTTAAGTGAAAAAGGCGCTTTGCTTTGTTCTAAGAAAATAACTCACAGCTATCCTCATTGCTGGCGTCATAAGACTCCGGTTATTTTCCGTGCTACCGCTCAGTGGTTTATTACCATGGACGGCAATAATTTAAGAAAGCGTGCTTTGGAGGAAATCAAAGGCGTTCGTTGGATCCCGTCTTGGGGACAAAATCGTATTGAGGCCATGGTCAGCCAACGTACTGATTGGTGTATTTCCCGTCAGCGTACCTGGGGCATGCCGTGTGCAATTTTAATTAATAAAGAAACCGGTGAAATCCATCCGCGCACTCCGGAAATCATTGAGAAAGTCGCTAAGGCCGTCGAAAAAGAAGGTATTCAGGCTTGGTGGGATCTTAAGGTCGAAGATTTAATCGGACCTGAAGAAGCTTCTTTATATTATAAAGATCCTAATACTCTTGATGTATGGTTTGATTCCGGTTCTACCCAGTTTAGCGTTGTCGATCAGCGCCCTGAGTTTAAAGGCCATACGGCTGATATGTATCTTGAAGGATCCGATCAGCATCGCGGCTGGTTCATGTCATCCTTGATGCTTTCTGTTGCCATGAAGGATAAAGCTCCTTACCGTCAGGTTTTAACTCATGGCTTTACCGTTGACGGTAACGGCCGCAAGATGTCAAAATCATTGGGTAATGTTATCGCTCCGCAGTCTGTTATGGATAAGCTTGGCGCCGATGTTCTGCGTTTATGGGTCGCATCAACCGACTATACCGGTGAGATCGCTGTATCCGATGAGATTTTCAAGCGTTCATCCGATTCTTATCGCCGCGTCCGTAATACTATCCGTTTCCTGCTTGCCAATTTGTCAGGTTTTGATCCGCAAAAAGATCTGGTTGAATTTGACAAGATGATTGAACTTGATAAATGGGCCGTATCGCAGGCTGCTAAGGTACAAAAGGAAATTAAGTCTTATTATGACAACTATGATTTCCATATGGTTGTTCAGGACTTGATGCACTTCTGTTCAATTGAGCTTGGTTCATTCTATCTTGATATCATCAAAGACCGTCAATATACGGCAAAAGCCGACAGTCTTGCTCGTCGTTCCTGCCAGAGCGCTCTGTATCTTATCGCTGAAGCTTTAATCCGCTGGATTGCTCCTGTTTTGTCATTTACTGCCCAAGAGGCTTGGGAAGCAATGCCGGGTAAGCGTGATGAGTTCGTATTTACTGCCACTTGGTTTGACGGATTGCGTGAACTTGATGAAAATGCCGAGTTCGGTCATGCCTATTGGGATCGCATCTTAAAATTCCGTTCCGAGGCTAATCGCGCTATTGAAGAGGCTCGCGCCTCCGGTATTATCGGCGGCTCATTAGAGGCTGACTTGAGTGTCTATGTTAAGGGTGATTTAGCTTGTGATTTAAAGAAATTAGGTGACGAGCTGCGCTTTGTCCTTATTACTTCTCGTGCTGATATCCATGAAGAGGATGCCCCTGAAGGTGCATTTAAGTCAGAAGTCTGTGATTGCTCTTTTGTTATCAAGAAATCCGCTGCTCCTAAATGTGAACGCTGCTGGCATTATGAGGCTGAGGTCTCTGCAGATCCTGAGTATCCGGGATTATGTCCGCGCTGCATTGAGAATATTAAGGGCTCAGGTGAAAAGAGGCACTTTGCTTAATGACGCAAACTAAGCCTAACGGCTTGCCCTTTTTATGGATTAGTCTCCTGGTCATTATTCTTGATCAGGTGACTAAATATCTTTGCGTGAATTTGATTGAATACGGCACTGCGGGTATAAACGTATTGCCGTTTTTTAATTTGGTCCATGTCTATAATTTCGGGGCAGCCTTCAGTTTTTTAGCTGATAAAAGTGGATGGCAGCGCTGGTTCTTTGCGGTACTGGCGATTGTTATTGCCGTCGGTTTTGTCTATATCTTAAAAAAGACGCCGAAAACTCATAAATGGACGTGCCTTGCTTATGCCTTATTTATCGGCGGAGCTGTCGGCAATCTGATTGATCGTCTGTTTTTAGGTTACGTAGTGGATTTTTTACTTTTTTATATCAAGACCGACTCGGGAATTTTAGCTTATCCCGCTTTTAATGTTGCTGACATTGCAGTTTGCGTCGGTGCGTTTTTATTGGTTATCGTATCTTTTAGCGCTAAAAAAAACAGTTAAGGGCAAGAGCGAAAAATGAGTTTTAAAATTTATTTGGCTAAAACTCGAGGAATGTGCGCTGGTGTCGACCGTGCAATTAGGGTAGTAAATCTGGCTCTTGAGCGATACGGTGCGTTGAAAGTATGGGTTTTGCATGAAGTGGTGCACAATCATCATGTAGTGCAAGAGCTTAAAAATAAAGGTGCTATTTTCGTCGAATCTTTATCTGAGATCCCTGATGGAAGCGTGGTTATTTTTTCAGCGCACGGCGTAGGTATTGCCACTTTTGAAGAAGCTAAAGCTCGCAAATTAACCGTTATAGATGCAACCTGTCCTTTGGTTAGCCGTATTCACCGAAAAATGAATCGCGCAGGAATCGAAGGCAAAGATGCCGTGGTTATCGGTCATGCCGGGCATCAGGAAGTAACGGGAACTATCGGACAGTACATGGGTGATCCGAAAAAGGTTCATGTTGTTTTGACTCCTGAAGATGTTGCTGCTTTGGAGTTATCGGGAGATAAAGCAATTTTTGCAACTCAGACCACTTTATCCGTTGATGAAACAGCTAAAACCGTTGCTGCGTTAAAAGAGCGTTTTCCGCAAATTGAAGGTCCTAAGACGGATGATACGTGTTTTGCCACACAGCATCGTCAAGGTGCGGTTAAGAACTTAGCTGAAATTTGCGACGTGGTGTTGGTGGCTGGATCTAAGAATTCATCAAATTCAAATCGTCTGCGTGAAGTTGCCGCAAGCTGCGGAGCTAAAGCTTATTTGGTGGAAGATCACACGGAGCTTCAGCCTCAATGGTTTGAAGGCATAAAGGCTGTAGGTCTTACCGCAGGAGCTTCAGTTCCTGAATATGTAGTGGACGGAATTTTAGCCTTTTTAAAAGAGAAGGGACATTGTGATGTTGAGGAAGTGGGAGAAGCTCCTGTAAAGCGAACATTTGCTTTACCGTCTGGAATTTAGGCTTTAAGCAGCAGTAACGCCGTATAAATTCCTAAAAGGCAATCCTGCCACGAAGAATGTCCGTAATTTTTTAATGAGAAGATCCCGTCAATGCAGTCGTTAAAATTGGCGGGATTTATTTTTTGTAAATAGTTAGCTGTTTTTATAAGGTTAAGATTAAATCGTTTTGATAAAGCATGTTTTAACATCGTTGCGCTAATATCATTTGTAAGAGTCAGCTGTTTTTTTATCTCTTCTGATATATAAGATAAAGACTTTGCGTTATAAAGCGTAAAAATAAATAAAAAACCTAAGATGAAATCATCTCCTGATGGGGTAAGACCTGATCCGAGACCTAAAAAATCGGATAAATCGCGGCTTAAAGATTGAATGTTAAGATTGTTTGCAGATTGAGAATTTATTTTAAGTTTTTCATATTTTTCTTGGCAAAAAGGATCTCTTTTGTCAAAAATTAATTCAAACAATGAATTTTGACGCTTATTTTTATTTAGATAAGTAAAAAAGATTTTAAAAAAATCGTCTTTGAATTTTATTTTTAACTGCAAATTTAATTTAAGATCCTCACAGTTTTCAGATGTGAAGATGTATTGTTCTAAATTTTTTGGTAAAAAAAGAACGACGGAGTCGTTTTTCCCTTTTTTAAAGAATAAATGATTATGTGGAGAATATTTGGTAAAGAAATCTATGGGTAAAGTTAAAGAGTATGGCGCTAATACTTTATCTTCATTTAGAATTGAGATTAATTTGTCATCTAATTTTAGATTCAACGCTTGTGTAAAAGATGAATGTTCTTGTAAGTTAATGCAATCAGCATCTTTTAATTTTTCGTAAAGATTATAGAAAAGATCACGGCATATTCGCATAAAAGAGATCCTTGCACTATCTATTTTCATCATACTGTAACTGTCAGAAAAATTTAATTTATCGTAACTTAATTTTTAAGGTCATGATCACAATGTAACAATGACACCAGAATGTGTTTTTTTTGGATAAATTGCATAAAAACTATAAAAAACAATGGTTATTTGAAGATCCTCAAATTTTTTGAGGATCTTGTACAAAAGATTGCAATTTGCTTTTACTGTTTAGCTTCTATACTCAATTTAGATAAGTTTATAGGGGATAAATATGATTAAGCAGATAAAGGCAAGACCGTTTGATTTTACTTTTGATCCTAAAACTACGGCATTGATAGTTATTGATATGCAAAGGGATTTTGTGCAAAAAGGAGGTTTCGGCGAGGCTTTAGGTAATGATGTAAGTCCTATGCAAAAAGCTATAGCTCCTATTTCGAAGGTTTTAGAGTGCTGTAGAGCTCAGCATATGCTGATTATTCATACAAGAGAGGGACATCGCCCTGATTTAACTGATTGTCCTCCGGCTAAACTTACTCGTGGCGGAAAAACTTTTATAGGTACTGACGGACCGATGGGCAGAATTTTGGTTCGCGGCGAATACGGTCATGACATTATTCCTGAGCTTTATCCTAAAGATGGTGAAGTGATTATTGATAAGCCGGGGAAAGATGCCTTTTTCTCCACTGATTTATATCAGATTTTATTAAATCGCGGTATTAAGAGTTTGATTATCTGCGGAGTAACAACAGAAGTTTGTGTACAAACTACGGCAAGAGCCGCCAATGATCGCGGGTTTGAACTTGTTATTCCTGAAGATTGCTGTGCTTCTTATTTCCCTGAGTTTCATAAAACCACGCTGGATATGATAGCAGCTCAAGGAGCAATAGTGGGCTGGATATCTGATTCTGCATCTGTGATAAGTGCTCTTGGGGGCTAAGATATGCCGGTATTTTTTAAAAGTTTTAAGAATCTGTATAAAGATTCGGTGAGCCTGATGCAGATCACTGCGAAAGTCATCTCAGAAACCGGTATTGAAAAGTTATCGGTAGCGATGCAGACTAAAGCTAATTTGCAAAGGGCCAAAGTGTTGGGACTTAATTTTGAGTTAGAACCAAGTCCAAACGATTTAATGGCGGTATTTGAAGCGCAAAATGAAGATGAAGCATTAAAAATATTTAATTTTATAGAAAAATCTTTAACTTCAAATGAAACACGCAAAACAGAAACAAAAGAGCAGATAACTGTAAGTATTCGGCAAGCAAAGGATCATCAAGAAAACCTAAATTTTGCTTTGATTTCTGTACCAGGATCTTATGCGGCTGCAGAGGCATTAAAAGCACTTAAATCCGGACTTAATGTAATGCTCTTTTCTGATAATGTCAGTGAAAAAGATGAGCTGATGTTAAAGAAAGAGGCGGTAGAGCGTGATTTATTGATGATGGGTCCTGATTGCGGTACTGCCGTAATAAACGGTTTGCCTTTAGGTTTTGCAAACGTTTTAAGGAAAGGCAATATCGGATTGGTCGGAGCATCCGGTACTGGTCTTCAGGAAGTATCTTGTGCCATTTCAAATTTAGGCTGCGGTTTATCTCAGGTTATTGGCACAGGAGGTCGCGATCTACATGAAAATATCGGCGGTTTAATGACCTTATATTCTCTTGATCTACTGTCTAAAGATGTCAATACCAAGGTTATAGGAGTTATTAGCAAGCCTCCAGCTGCTGACGTTAAAGAAAAAATTATTGCTAAATTAAAAGGAATTAAAAAGCCTGTTGTCGTACATTTTGTCGGAGATAAAAACTCTAAACAGCAAGATGAAAACATTATATATGCGTCTTCTTTAGTCGAGTGTGCCGAAATCGCCTGCAAAGTACTTGAAAATAAGGAAATTGGCGTTAGTAAAATTTCTTTGCCTAAGGTAAAAGAACAAAGACTTGGTAAGATTTGCGGTATTTTTTGCGGCGGAACATTTTGTGCGGAGGCTCAAAGTATAGCTCTTGCATGCGGTTTTGAGGTTGCTTCGAATGTTCCTATTGATGGAGCAAAGTCTTTAAATTCTTGCGGCTTGACCAATATTTTTATTGATATGGGCGATGATGAGTTTACTAACTGCAGGCCTCATCCGATGATCGATCCCTCATTGCGTGACGAGTATTTTGCAAAGAGTATGGGCGATCATAAGATTAAAGTAATTTTATTTGATGTTGTTTTAGGATACGGAGCAAGCCTTACTCCGCTTGATGGTCTTAAACTTCTTATAAAGAAAAATACGCGTTCTGATTTACATTTGGTTTGCCATGTGTGCGGTACCGATGAAGATCCTCAATCTCTTAAAAACACGGTATGTGAGCTTCAAAATCTTGGTGTAAAGGTTGCCAAAAGTAACTATGAAGCCACTCTTTGCGCGCTTTCCTTACTGTAAGGATAAAAATCATGAATGATATTTTTACTAAAAAGTTAAACACGGTAGCATTGGGTGTCAAAAGTTTCTCTGACAATATTCATGCCTGTGGCGGCAGTGTTGTAGATCTCAAAGGGCAGCCGCCGTGCTTTGCCGAGCCTGAAGACGCAATGATACTTGCAAAACTTATTGATAATGAAAAGATAAAAAAGGCAAATGAAATTGCGCTTAATAAATATTTAAATTCACAGCCGGTGCTTACGAAGATTTGTTTGGCAAGCGAGGTTATTCCTGATTTTTCAGGTCGTCAGCTTTTACATTCTGGACCTCCGATTGATTTTGAGCACATGTGTGGACCGATGCAAGGAGCGGTTTGCGGCGCTATTGTGTATGAAGGATGGGCAGAAAACATTGAAAGTGCACGTAATTTAGTTATAAGCGGACAAATAAAATTATCTCCTTGTCATCATCACCATGCGGTAGGACCGATGTCTGGTGTAATCAGCCCTAGCATGCCGGTATTTGTGCTTAAAAATACAGTTGACGGAAATGAATCTTATTCAAATTTAAATGAAGGCTTAGGAAAGGTTTTACGTTTCGGTGCTAACGGTAAAGAAGTATTGGATCGTCTCAAATTTATGAAAGAGAGATTAGCTCCGGTACTGGCAAAAGCTATTGAGCTTACTGGACCGATAGAAGTAAAACCTCTTATTTCCCAAGGTTTGCAGATGGGAGATGAGTGTCATAATCGTAATAGTGCCAGTACGGGGCAGCTTATTAAGCTTTTGTCTCCGGTTCTTGCAGGTATTGAAGGTGGTGCTGATGCTTTACGCTTTATTGCGTCCAATGATCATTTCTTTTTAAATTTATCTATGGCAGCCTGTAAATGTATGCTAGATGCGGCATCAGGAGTGAAATACAGCTCTATGGTTGTTGCTATGTCACGTAACGGTGTAAATTTCGGTATCAGAGTCTCGGGGGCAGGAGATACATGGTTTGAGGCTCCTTCTTTGTTGATAAAAGGCCTTTATTTTCCGGGATATGGAGATAAAGATGCCAATCCTGATTTAGGCGACAGTGCTATCACTGAAACAGCCGGTATCGGAGGTTTTGCCATGGCAGCATCTCCAGCTATCGTAAAGTTTGTCGGAGGGACTTCGCAGGATGCTTTGAATAATTCTCTTAGGATGCGTGAAATTACGTTAGGTCGCCATCCGTCTTTTTGTCTGCCTTCTCTTGATTTTGACGGGACTGCGTGCGGTATTGATGTACTAAAAGTACTTGATAGACATATTCTTCCTATTATTAATACCGGTATAGCACATAAAAAGGCAGGTATCGGACAAATCGGCGCCGGAATTACCAATGCTCCAGAAGAATGCTTTGTTAAAGCATTAAGGTTTTTGGCACAAGAGATACTGTAGTTTGGCTTTTAGGTAAGACAGGGGTTTTTATGAGTGTATTGTTGGCAGTTAACGGAACTTTAATGCGTGGTCTTGAACTATGTAAAAACATGGAAGATGCTGGCGCGAAATTTGTTAAAGAGGATTCTACTGCACCTTGTTACCGCTTATGGTCGGTAAATGATAATAATCCAGCCATGCTTAAAGTTAAAGAAGGCGGTATAAGTGTTTTGCTTGAAGTTTGGTCGGTTCCCAAAGCCGGACTTGCAGATATTTTACAAAAAGAACCTCCGGGTCTTTGCATCGGTAAAGTACAGCTTAATGACGGATCTTATGTGTTAGGCGTTATTGCCGAGCCGTGGGTGGTTGAAGGAATGAAAGATATTTCTCAATATTGCGGCTGGCGTAACTATATTGCAAGTAATGCCTAAAAGGAGTTTAGGATGAGTGAGAATCAAAAGATAAAATTATGGGTCGCAGGTGATCTTAATGCGTTTTTCGGTTTATTCACTAATGTTCTGTTAAATACCATAGTACTAACGGGATTGTGTCTGTATGTAGTTCAGATCCCGTCTGAAACTGTATTCGGACGAGTTCTTCCGGCATTAGGAATAGCATTGCCTTTTGGTAATATTATTTATGCTCTAATGGCTTATAAGCTTGCAAAAAAAGAGAATAGAACTGATGTAACGGCTCTTCCTTACGGACCGTCGGTGCCGCATATGTTCATTGTGGTTTTTGTGGTTATGCTGCCAACGGTTTTGCTTTATAAGGATTGGGTGCTGGCTTGGAAGTTAGGTCTTATATGGTGCGTACTTATAGGATTAATAGTACTTCTGGGTGTTTTAATCGGACCAACTATAAGAAAATATACTCCAAGAGCAGCAATGCTCGGCTCTCTTGCCGGTGTCGCTTTGACATATATCGCGATGCGTCCTGTGTTTCAAATTTATGAAGCGGCATGGATCGGTATCATCTGCTTTATGATTATTTTGCTCAATTGGGTGGGAGGAGTCAGATTACCGTTTAATATCCCGGGAGGTTTGGGAGTTGTTATTGTAGGTTCCGTGCTTGCATGGGGTGCTACTTTCTTAGGTATGAGCAATATTATGGATCCCGGACAAGTAACCGCTTCGCTTAGTAATTTTGCTCTTTACTTCCCTTCTTTTTCTTTTGATGTTTTAAGCGTACCGTCTGAATTGGTATGGCCTCTGCTGGTTTCTGCAATTCCTCTTGGCATTTTAAACTTTACTGAAATTTTAAATAATGTCGAGTCGGCAAATGCAGCGGGAGATAAATACAATTTGCGTTTTATTATGGCAGCAGACGGTATTGGTGCAATTTTGGGAGGTTTCTTAGGCTCTCCCTTCCCTCCTGCCGTTTATATCGGTCATCCAGGATGGAAAGCAATGGGAGGTCGAATAGGCTATTCAATGGTTACCGGAATTGTAATGGCAATTCTGTGTTTCTTTGGCCTTACCTCGTTATTGTTGTCGGTAATTCCTCTTGTTGCTATTATTCCGATCTTGCTGTTTATCGGTTTGGTTATCGGTGCTCAGGCATTCCAGGTATCTCCAAAACGTCATGCGCCTGCAATTATTTTGGCATTGATCCCGAATATAGCTGAGTGGCTTAAAACTCAGGTTGACGGCGCGTTAAGCGCGGCATCGGTAAATACCGTAGCCATTCCTGAAGAAGTTATTGCAGGTATGAATTCCGGAGGCGTGTTGTATCACGGTATCGTAACTGCAGGCGGAGGCGGAATTTTAGCCGGTATGATATTAGCTGCTATTGCCGTGTTTATTATTGAAAGAGCTTTTCATTGGGCTGCCGTTTATGCTGTAGCCGGATGCGCTTTATCGTTCTTCGGTTTTATTCATGGAACTTCTTTGGCTATAAATGCCTCTCCGACTGTAAGTTTCGGTTATGCAGTAAGTGCAGTCGTTTTTATTCTTATGGCAATGAAAGAAGCAAAGGAAAAGCCGTTGTCTTGGGCACCAGTGTGTGAGGACGAAAAGTAAATTATTAAGAATAATTCAGAGCGTTAATGGAGACGGATTTCATGTCTGTCTCCATTATTACTATTTTTCTGATGCTTTTACCATAAGCTTGAGAGCATGGCTTTTTTAGTATTTTCAAGATTTAATTGTTCAATCCACCAGTTAAAAGCTGGACCGCGATTTTGTCTGTCTTTTACTGCAATCCATAAAGTTGTCGGTTTTTTAGGATTTTTAACGGGAAGCTCAACGAGTTTTTGAGAATCAAGAAAAGGTTTTGCAAAATACTCTGGTAAAAATCCTATGCCGGCTCCGTTTTCATGCATACGTATTTTAGAATAATAGTCTGGGACGAAGATTGCTTGCTGTCCTTTTAAAAGCCATGCATTTTTTGCCGGAAGGATAGATGATGTATCTTTAACGCAAATAGCCGCGAAATGTCGCAGGGTATCATTTGATAAAGGCAAAATTTCCATAGTTAATGGATGCTTTGGACTTACGCAGAAAAGCCAATTGCAAACACCGAGGCGAAAAGTCTCAAGATCGGAGTTTAAATCTGCAGAATGAGGGGCTCCGATGGCAATATCGGCACGATCGGAAAATAATGATTCCCACACACCGTTATAAACTTCTATGGAAAGGTTGATTTGCGTATTAGGGAATAGTTTCGTGCTTAATTTACATAAGTCATATAATGGTTTAAGTGAAATAATATTATTTACTGCAATTTTTAAATCAGGCTCAAAATCTTCTGCAAGACTGATTGTGTTTTGCAGAGTCGTTTCCATTTCATCAAGTATTTGGGCAGCTTTACCGGCAAGATATTTTCCCGCAATGGTGGGAATAAGCTTTTTGTTGTTTTTGTTAAATAATTTTATCTGCAGTCTTTTTTCGAGTGTGTTTAAAGTATAACTGACGGCAGTAGGCACTTTGTGCAGAACTTTTCCTGACAAAGTAAAACTACGGGTTTGATATAACACCAAGATAGTGTGAAGTTCTAAAGCTGTTATTTTGTTCATAAAAACCTTTATTGCTTCCTTTCATTTTTTCATGAAACTATGTTTAAAACTCTGAGGGGTGTGGAATATTTGTGAAAAACGCACTTATTTGGTGAAAAAAAGAATGTTTGCGTTTTAATTGAGTTTCTTTTTAGTTCTTTGTGAAGCATACTAAGAACATTTTCTGTGTTTCAGGAAAATATGAAATTACGATAAAAACAGCAAGGGTAGTAAAATGAAATTAGAGACTTTATGTTTGCATGCCGGTTATACTCCCAAAAACGGAGAGCCGCGAGTTCTTCCCATCTGTCAGAGCACGACTTTTACTTATGACACGACACGCGATGTAGCAAAGCTTTTTGACCTTGAAGTTCCGGGCTTTTTCTATTCACGTCTTGGAAATCCTACAGTTGATGCAGTTGAGCAGAAAATAGCCGCATTAGAGGGCGGTGTAGGTGCCATGTGTACGTCTTCAGGTCAGGCTGCATCATTAATTTCTATTTTGACTTTGGCAAAAGCAGGTGATCATGTGGTCAGCGCTTCAAGTATTTACGGCGGAACTTTTAATTTATTTGCCGTTACTTTAAAGCGCATGGGCATTGAAGTTACCTTTATCGATGAAAATGCCAGTGATGAAGAGATTTTAAAATCGGTGCGCTCCAATACCAAAGCATTTTTCGGTGAGACTGTAGCCAACCCGTCAATGGATGTTCTTGATATCGAAAGAATGGCAAATCTTGCACATAAAGTCGGTGTGCCTCTAATCGTTGACAATACTTTTGCCACTCCGTACTTATGCCGTCCTTTTGATTTCGGTGCCGATATTGTAGTTCACTCAACTACTAAATATCTTGACGGTCACGCTTTGCAAGTGGGTGGCGTGATTGTTGACAGCGGTAATTTTAATTGGGAAGCATCTCCTCGCTTTAGCGAGTTTACGACACCTGATGATTCTTATCACGGACTTATTTATACCAAAGCCTTCGGCAAGGCTGCTTACATTGTTAAAGCACGTGCGCAGATGATGCGTGATTTAGGCTGCTGTCAGACGGCACAAGGTGCTTTTTATATCAATTTAGGTATTGAGACTTTGCCTTTACGTATGCAGAGACATTGTGAAAATGCCATGAAGGTGTCAAAGTTCCTTGCCTGTCAGAATAACGTTGTTGAAGTTCGCTATCCGGGACTTGAAGGTTCTAAAAATTATGAACTGGCCAAGAAATATTTAAAGAAAGGCTGTAGCGGCGTGATTTCTTTTGAAATAAAAGGCGGACGTGAAGCGGGTGCAAAGTTTATTGATAGCCTTAAGATGATTTCTCTTGAAGTGCATGTCGCTGATATCCGTACCTGCGTGCTGCATCCTGCCAGTTCAACCCATCGTCAGTTAAGCGATCATCAGCTTGAAGAAGCAGGTATTACTCCAGGCCTTATTCGTCTGTCAGTAGGCCTTGAAAATGTTGATGACATTATTGATGATTTACGTCAGGCTCTTGAGGCAGCTCAGGCATAAAGCCTAACAAAAAGCTAATAAAAATCGCCGCATTTTTGCTTTTGTGAGTAAATTTTGCGGCGATTTTGTTTTTAGTGCGGTTTAAAGGCAAAATATAAACAGTTTTGTATGAGGATATTTTTATGGAAATTAAAACTATCGGATTTATCGGAACCGGCGTTATGGGACGCTCTATGGCAGGACATCTTATTGATGCCGGTTTTAAGCTTAAGGTCTATAACCGTACTAAGGAAAAGGCGTTAAGTCTGCTTGATAAAGGAGCTGTATGGGCAGCGTCCCCAAAAGAAGCTGCAGATGATGTTGATCTTGTGATTTCCATTGTCGGTTATCCTCAGGATGTTAAAGAAGTCTGGCTTGGAGAGAACGGTGCTTTACAGTCAATGAAGCAAGGTTCAATCGGCATTGATATGACGACCTCAATCCCGTCATTAGCAAAAGAAATGACTAAGGAGGGATTAAAACGCGGCGTTACCATATGCGATGCTCCGGTAACAGGCGGAGATGTCGGAGCTAGAAACGGTACTTTAACTATTTTGTTCGGCGGCAGTGCCAAAGCTTTTTTAGATCTTGAACCTGTGTTTAAAGCCATGGGCAAGAATTATGTACGCTTTGGTGAGAGCGGATCCGGACAATACGCCAAAATATGTAATCAAATCGCAATTGCCGCGGGAATGATGTCAGTTTGCGAGGCCCTTATTACCGCACGTAAGACCGGTCTTGATGAAGAATTAGTGCTTAAGACTTTATCCGGCGGTGCGGCAGGATCTTTTTCTTTGTCAAGTTATGGCCCGCGTATTTTAAAAGGTGATTTTAATCCCGGCTTTTATGTTAAGCATTTTGTTAAGGATATGAAGATAGCTATAGATGTAGCAAAAGAGTGCAATTTAAAATTGCCCGGACTTGAACTTGCCTTAAAGCTTTATGAAAAACTTATTGAGCAAGGTGACGGTGATTTGGGTACGCAAGCATTGTTTAAGCTATATTTAAGCTAATGAGCTTTTTGTTGTTTGCGCTCTTTTGTACAAAGTTGTGTGTTTTTTAAAGATCCAATTTTAGACTTTTGTCACATAAATTTGAGATTTGATATAAAAAAACACGTAAATCAAGTACTATTAATATTTGAGGGTGCAAACTCGTTTATAAATTAACTAAAAACTGCAAGACAGCAGTTATGAAATTTAGGAGTTATCATGCGTTTCTTCTTAGATACCGCTAATGTTGAGGATATTCGTAAAGCCAATGACATGGGCGTAATTTGCGGTGTTACTACCAACCCGACTTTGATTGCCAAAGAAGGTCGTGATTTTAAAGAAGTAATTAAAGAGATCACTTCTATTGTTGATGGCCCTATCAGCGGTGAAGTTAAGCCTACTACTTTAGATGCTGAGACCATGATGAAAGAAGCCCGTGAAATTGCAGCTATTCACGAGAACATGGTAGTTAAGATCCCTATGACTGTTGAGGGTCTTAAAGCTTGCCATATGTGTAAGGTTGAAGGCATTAAGACCAATCTTACTTTGATTTTCTCCGCAAACCAGGCTTTGCTTGCTGCCCGCGCCGGTGCAACTTATGTTTCTCCGTTCCTTGGCCGTCTTGATGATATCTCCATGCCCGGCATTGATTTGATTCGTCAGATTTCCGATATGTTTATGGTCGGTGATATCGATGCTCAGATCATTTGCGCTTCAGTACGCAACCCGATTCATGTAATCGATTGCGCTATGGCCGGTGCCGATATCGCTACTGTTCCGTATAAAGTAATCGAGCAGATGACCAAGCACCCGCTTACCGATCAGGGTATTGAGAAATTCCAGGCTGACTATAAGAAAGTCTTCGGTTAATTTTAAAGCAAAAGCCGATACCGTAAAGGGATCGGCTTTTTCATGGCTTAAATTTCATGAAACTGCTTAAAGCCGGGGTAATTTGTGCCGCTTTTGTGTTTGTCGTTTGGGCAGGCGGGACGTTTATTACTGCGACTTTAGCTTCAACTAAAATCGATGAGGCTGTATCAATTCTAAATAAGCAGCTCTCTTCTTCATTAAATCCTGAAATCCCCGTACTAGATAAAAATTTTGCTTATTTAAGTTATAAACGCAAAGACAGAAGCTTTTTTTCGGAAAAAGGTGAGTTGCTGTTATTAAATAATGCTTCCACTGTCGTTGAAAAACTTCCGGTTATTATCAATTACGGTTTTTTAAATGCAAAAGCTCAAGTATTTCTTACCGATAAGGTAAAAAAGTCTTTATCAGCTGATTTCAGACCGGATTTTACGTTGGAAAGCAGTTTGTTTTCTTTTAAGTATTCGGTATTTCCGCAGGTATATGATTTAAAAGTACAGCTTGGCGGAAGTTATTCTTACACTCCAAAAGAAAATCCGTTTTCTTTATTTTTCTCAGCTCGCCTTAACATGTTTGATAGGGCCAGTTTTTCTTTTGACGCTAAAAATTATGAGACTAAAGATGGTAAACGAATCGGTCATATGTACTTTAATTCGTTTTCAAGACAGCCTCTTGCGTACAAAAACACTGCCGTTTTTTCCGGGGCTATAGAAGATTTTGATTACGCAGAATTGATTTATGCCAAGAATATAAGCTTAGATATGACATTAGGAGCGCCTGACAATAAAAAACAGGCAGACGTGAGCTATAAATTTGAAGCAGATAAGCTGTCTTATCCGTTATCAAATGTAAGCATGCACGGCTCTTTGGGAAAAGTTGATCTTTTAAAGCTTAATTTTCTTCAAGATGCTCAAACGATCGAGGATTTTTATAAAATCCTTTGTGATAATAAACTAAATTTAGTTTTGGACGGATTGTCTGTAGTTATGGATACCGGCGATCCTGATAATGCGTCACAAGAAAAGAATTCTTTTGCTGTTCTTAACGGTAAGGGCAGTATGGTTTTTAATCTTGATGATATTGATAAAAGTCAGGGCGATTTTGAGTTTAAACTCGATAAAATGCCTAATGACGCATTGTTGTCCGTAGTTTTTAAACCGTTTTTCGTCACTAAAGATAATGCTTTTTATAGCAAAATCGTTTTTTCTTCAGGAAGGATGACGGTAAACGGGAAAAGGTTTTAATTTTGAATAAGAAAGGAGTTTAACATGTCTGAATATAGGGAGTTGGCAAATGCTATTCGTGCCTTAAGTATGGATGGCGTGCAGAAAGCTAAATCAGGCCACCCTGGTGCTCCTATGGGTATGGCAGATATGGCAGAGGCTTTATGGCGCGGATTTTTACGTCACAATCCTAAAAATCCGAAGTGGCCTAATCGCGATCGTTTCGTATTGTCAAACGGCCATGCCTCAATGATGCTTTATTCATTGCTGCATTTAACCGGTTATGATCTTTCTATTGATGATTTAAAGCAGTTCAGACAGTTGGATTCAAAGACTCCGGGTCATCCTGAATACGGAATCGTTCCCGGTGTTGAGACCACCACCGGTCCTTTAGGTCAGGGTATCGGTAATGCCGTTGGCATGGCTCTTGCTGAGGCAATGCTTGCAAGCGAGTTCAATCGTGACGGCTTTGATATCGTTGATCACTATACTTATGCTTTCTTGGGCGACGGCTGCTTGATGGAAGGTATTTCTCATGAAGTATGCTCCTTAGCAGGTACTTTAGGACTTGGCAAGCTTATTGCTTTATATGATTCAAACGGTATTTCCATTGACGGTGAAGTAAAAGGCTGGTTCGGTGATGATACCAAACAGCGTTTTGCCGCTTATCATTGGCAGGTTCTTGAGGTAGACGGTCATGACGGCGAGGCAATTCGTAAGGCCATAGCTGAGGCTCAGGCTGATAAAGAGCATCCGTCTCTTATCGTTTGCCATACCACCATCGGTTTCGGCTCTCCGAATAAGGGCGGTAAAGAATCTTGCCACGGAGCACCTTTAGGTGATGAAGAAATTGCTTTGACCCGTAAGCAGTTAGGCTGGAACTACGGTCCTTTTGAGATCCCTGAGGAAATCTACAATAAATGGAGCGCAGTTGAGTCAGGCGCTAAGTATGAAGCTAAGTGGAATGAGCTTTTTGCAAAATACAAAGCAGCGTATCCTGAGCTTGCAGCAGAGTTTGAACGTCGCATGAAAGGCGATTTGCCATGTGATTTGCATGCCAAAGCTCAAGAGTGGATTAAATCATTGCAGGCAAATCCTCAGAAGATTGCAACTCGTAAAGCAAGCCAAATTGCTCTTGATTTCTTTGCTGCAAACATGCCGGAACTTGTCGGCGGCTCTGCAGACTTGGCTCCGTCCAATCTGACTATGACTAAGTCTTCTAAGTCAGTTGCTCCTCATATGATTAAGGGTAATTATATCCATTGGGGTGTTCGCGAGTTCGCTATGGCAGTTGCCATGAACGGTATGCTGCTTCACGGCGGCTTCCGTCCTTACGGCGGTACTTTCCTCATCTTCTCCGAGTATGCACGTAATGCTATTCGTATGTCCGCATTGATGGGCATTCCTACTCTTTATGTCTTTACCCATGATTCCATCGGCGTCGGTGAGGACGGTCCTACTCATCAGCCTATTGAGCAGACTGCTTCATTGCGCATGGTTCCGAATCTTGATACCTGGCGCCCTTGCGATCCGGTTGAGACCGCAGTTGCCTGGGAACATATGATTGAGCGTAAGGACGGTCCTTCTGACATTGTTTTAACCCGTCAGAATTTAGAGCAGATGCCGCGTGATGATAAGCAGGTTGCCGATATCGCCAAGGGCGGCTATATCCTTCGTGATTGTGACGGCGCTCCCGAGCTTATCATTATTGCCACAGGCTCCGAAGTAGCTCTTGCTTTCCATGCCGCTGAAGAGTTGGAAAAAGAAGGCCGTAAAGTTCGCGTTGTTTCAATGCCGTGCTGTGAAGTCTTTGATCGTCAGGATGCAGCTTATAAAGAAGCTGTTCTGCCTTGTGCCTGCCGCGCTCGCGTTGCCGTTGAAGCAGGCTGCACTCAGGGTTGGTACAAGTATGTAGGTCTTGACGGCAAGGTTTTAGGACTTGATCATTACGGTGAGTCTGCTCCTGCAGGTTTACTGTTTGAGAAGTTCGGCTTTACCGTTGATAATCTTGTTAAAGTTGCAAAATCCGTTTTATAGGATGCGATTTTAATTTGATTTAACTTTGAACCCTCGATGTGCAATCGGGGGTTTTTTGTGGCAGTTTTTTACTTATTTTTTACATAATCCTAATTTGGATTAAATAAAGATTAAGCTATTGAAACTTGCAAAATTACGCTATGGAATTTTGCAGGTTATTTAGTTAAAATGAGTGATTAGAGAGCTTGTTATGGCTCTATAATTAGTCTAGTTAAGACCAGATTTTTTTAGAGGAAAAATTCACTATGGCAATTAAGAAAATGGCCGACCTCGACCTTAAAGGCAAGCGTGTTTTGATTCGTGCTGATTTAAACGTTCCTATTAAAGACGGTAAAGTAGCATCAGACAAGCGTATTATGGCTACCCTTCCGACTATTAAGCTTGCACTTGAAAAAGGCGCCAAGGTTATGGTTATCTCCCACTTGGGCCGTCCTGAGGAAGGCGTCTATAGTGACGAATTCTCTTTACAGCCGGTTGCTGATTATATGGCAACTAAGCTTCCGTGCCCGGTTCGTTTAGTTAAAGATTATCTTGACGGTGTAGAAGTAAACGATAATGAGGTAGTTGTTCTTGAAAACTGCCGCTTCAACAAAGGCGAAAAGAAGAATAACGAAGAATTGTCCCGTAAATATGCCGCTTTGTGCGATGTTTTCGTAATGGACGCTTTCGGTACCGCTCACCGTGCTCAGGCTACCACTTACGGTGTTGCCGAGTTTGCTCCTGTTGCCTGTGCAGGTCCTTTGCTTGCCGCTGAGCTCGAAGCTTTAGGTAAGGCTATGGATAATCCTGCTCGTCCGATGGTTGCTATCGTCGGCGGTTCTAAAGTTTCCACCAAGCTGCCGGTTTTAAATAGCCTGCTTAAAGTTGCAGATCAGTTAATTGTCGGCGGCGGTATTGCCAATACCTTTATGGCTGCTGCAGGTCACAAAGTCGGTAAGTCATTATGTGAAGAAGATTTGATCCCGACTGCTAAGGAGTTGGCCGAGAAGACTCATATTCCTGAGTTTGTTGATGTTGTTGTCGGCAAAGAATTTTCTGAGACCACTCCTGCCGTTACCAAAGATCTTGCTGATGTTGCAGACGACGATATGATTTTTGACCTCGGTCCTAAATCAATGGCTAATATCGAAGAAGTTATCAAGAATGCCAAGACTATTTTGTGGAACGGTCCTGTAGGTGTATTCGAGTTCGATCAGTTTGCTGAAGGTTCTAAAGCTTTAGCAAATGCAATCGCTGATTCTGATGCTTTCTCAGTAGCAGGCGGCGGTGATACTATCGCAGCTATTCAGAAGTTCGGTGTAACTTCCAAGATTTCTTACATTTCAACCGGTGGCGGTGCTTTCCTTGAGTTCGTAGAAGGCAAGAAGCTCCCTGCTGTTGAAATTTTGGAAAAAAGAGCAGCTGAATAAGTAAGATAATTTAACCGGTGCCCGTAAAGGGCACCTTATTTATATAAAGGCACCAAAATGACTAAAATTTTAGATGTTGTTAAACCCGGAGTTCTCGTCGGAGAGGACGTTCAGAAAGTATTTGCCGTAGCTAAAGAAAACGGTTATGCGCTTCCTGCCGTAAACTGCGTCGGTACGAATACCATTAACGCTGTTTTAGAGGCTGCCGCTAAGGCTCGTTCTGCCGTTATCGTACAGTTCTCAAACGGCGGTGCAGCATTCGTTGCCGGAAAAGGTCTTAAAGTTGATCGTCCTCAGGGCAATTCAATTCTCGGCGCTATTTCCGGTGCTTTGCACGTTCACAATGTTGCCAAAGAATATGGCGTACCGGTAATTCTTCATACCGATCATTGCGCTAAGAAGTTAATCCCTTGGGTTGACGGCTTGCTTGATGCCGGTGAAGAGTATTTTGCCAAAAACGGCAAGCCTTTGTTCTCTTCCCACATGCTTGATCTTTCAGAAGAGTCTCTTGAAGAGAATATTGATATTTGCAGCAAGTATTTAGAGCGTATGGCCAAGATGGGTATGACTCTTGAGCTTGAGCTCGGATGCACCGGCGGTGAGGAAGACGGCGTTGATAATTCAGGTAAGGATGAGTCAGCTCTTTACACCCAGCCGCAGGATGTTGCTTATGCTTATGAGCGCCTCATGAAGATTTCCCCGAATTTCACTATCGCAGCCTCTTTCGGTAATGTTCACGGCGTTTACAAGCCCGGCAACGTTAAATTGAAGCCGACTATTCTGCGTGATTCTCAGAAGTTTGTTGAAGAAAAATTCCATACCGGTCCTAAGCCTATGAATCTCGTATTCCACGGCGGTTCAGGCTCTTCTCCTGCGGAAATTGCCGAAGCTGTTTCATATGGTGTCATTAAGATGAATATTGATACCGATACACAGTGGGCAGGCTGGAAGGGCATTATGGATTACTATAAGGCCAATGAAGCATATCTTCAGGCTCAGCTTGGTAATCCGACCGGACCTGATGCTCCTAATAAGAAGTATTATGATCCGCGTGTATGGTTGCGTAAGTGTGAAGAGAGCATCGTTAATCGTGTTATCGAGGCCTTTAAGGAACTCGGCTCTTACGATTCTCTTTAATTTAAATTCGATTTCAAAAAATAACGGAGCCTTAAGCTCCGTTATTTTTTGCGCATAAAAAACACGCCGCGATTTAAATGCGGCGTGTCCTAGTACAAAACTAAGAATTAGTCTTCAAGTAAATGTTTATGTAAAGCCGTTAATGCTTCAACTGCTTTATCTTCCTCGACTAGGAAGCACAAATTGTGATTTGATGCACCGTAGCAAATCATGCGGACGGCATAATTTTCGATAGCGTCAAAGGCACGAGTTGCAGTTCCAGGTATAGAAGACATTTCATTGCCGATGACGGCAACTAATGACAATTTGTGTTCAACTTTAACATGGCAGAATTGTCTTAACTCATTGAGCATATTTTCGTTAAGTTCATTAATACCTGAGGTATTGCTGCCTGCATCTAAAGTAACGGCAATTGATACTTCTGATGTTGATACCAAATCAATTGATTGATTGTATTTTGCAAAAACGCTGAATACTTTGGCTAAGAATCCTGATGCACCTACCATTTTAGGGCTGGCTAAGACGATAAGAGTCTGGTTTTTACGTAATGCTACAGCTCTAAAAGCAGGATGGCTTGTGGTTTCGGGTTTTACCCAGGTGCCGCCTTTTTCCGGCTCTTTGCTTGAACCGACATAAACCGGGATCCCGCGGCGAACCGCCGGAATTAAGGTTGACGGGTGCAAAATCTTGGCACCGAATGTTGCCATCTCGGCAGCTTCAAGATAGGTTAACTCATCAATCGGTTTTGCGTGAGGAACCAAACGCGGATCGGTGGTATAAACACCGGGAACGTCAGTCCAGATTGAAATAGTGGAAGCGGCTAATGCTTCACCTAATAAGGCTGCAGTGTAGTCTGAACCGCCGCGACCTAAGGTAGTGGTCATTCCTTCGCTGTTTGAGGCGATGAACCCTTGAGTTACGACAATAGTTCCGTCTTGCAGTAAAGGAGCAAGATGGGTTTTACATAAACTTTCTACAACTTCAACTAAGGGTTGAGCGTGACCGAAGCAAGAATCAGTACGCATAACCTGGCGAACGTCAAACCATTTGGCGTTGTAACCGTGAAGCTTGAACACTTCTACGATTAAAAATGATGACATCAGCTCGCCGTGAGAAACGATGCGATCGGTCAGAGCATCGGAACGCTCCATTGCGGCTTCATTGGCTAAATCGCGGATCTCATTTAAATGCTCTTTGATAAATTTAAGGCATATGTCAGTAGTGGCGACTTTAGAGGCGATTTCGTAGTGAATATCGTACAGCTTTTTGATAAGTTCTTCGATTTTATCGCGGGAGCAGGCTCCTGAAGCTAACTCTACCAAAATATTGGTAACGCCTGCACAGGCGCTGACTACTACTAAACGAGTGTTGGGATTACTTGCTGAAACCTGAACACTGCTGGTCATTGCTTTAAAATCGGCAACTGAAGTGCCGCCGAATTTAGCTATATCTAATTGAAAATTAGCCATTGGAAAACATTCTCTTTTTAAAAATTTGATTCAGCAAATCTTATGATTCTAATACATTCTGTGCAACATTTAACAAAACACGTAACTAAAATAGTGCATTTTTTATTAAAGAAGCTACAAGATGGTGCACATCTTTAGAAAAGAAAGGACTTCCTTTTGAAGCCCTTTCTTAATTTAGAGAAGATTAAAGTTTTGATAGTTCTTCAATCTGACTTTCAATCTTGCTTAACTGAGCTTTATTAAGTTCAAGTTGGGCTTTTGCTCCTTCGATGATCTTAGCCGGAGCTTTTGAAGTAAATGCTTCGTTATTAAGCTTGGCTTCTCCGCCTTTGATTAAACCTTTAAGCTTGTTAGCCATATCGCTTAGGCGCTTAATCTCGGCATCTTTATTTATAAGATCTTTCATCGGAATAAGAACTTCAGCAGTGCCGAAAGGCTTAGATGCGCAAGGCGGAAGTTTTTCATCACTGCCTGCAAAGACAATCGGCTCAATGTTGGCTACAAGTGTTAAGCAACGGCTGTTTTCTTTGGCACAGCGCTGCTCGTCTGCAGAAGCACCGCGGACAATCGGGGCAAGCTTAACTGCAGGACCTGCTTTCATTTCTGCACGCAGATTGCGGACGGCTGTAACGAAGTCTTTAATCCAAAGAATATCTTTTTCGGCTTCAGCGTCAAAAATATAATCCTCTGCTTTAGGATAAGGAGCAACCATAATGGTTTTCTTATTATTCATGCGATTTAGCAAAGGAGCACATTGCTGCCAAATGGTCTCGGTAATAAACGGAATCACCGGATGAGCCATTCTTAAAACGGTTTCAAGAACGTCAACCAAAGTATATGCAGTAGCGTTATGCTGCGCGGCACTTAAAGTATCGTCTTTTAAAATAGCCTTGGTGAATTCCAGATACCAGTCACAGTATTCGTTCCAAATAAACTCATAAAGGATGGTTGCAACCTGATCAAAGCGGTAGGAATCAAGAGATTCGCGGATGTCTTTAATGGCGGTAGCAAGCTTAGAGTAAATAAAACGATCAGCCAAAGACAAATCTGAAGCCTGCGGTTTAGATAAAGTCATGCCGTCGATATTCATTAGAACAAAGCGGCTGGCGTTCCAAATCTTGTTGCAGAAATTACGATAGCCTTCAAGGCGCTTCATATCCCAGTTGATGTCACGACCGTTTGAGGCCAAAGCACAGAGAGTAAAGCGCAAAGCATCGGTGCCATGAGCTGAAATGCCGTCGGGGAATTGCTTACGGGTACGTTTTGCAATCTTTTCGGCAATTTGCGGCTGCATCATATTGGCAGTACGCTTTTTGACGAGTGTTTCGATATCAATACCGTCAATCATATCCAAAGGATCGAGAACGTTACCTTTGGATTTGGACATCTTCTGTCCTTCTTCGTCGCGAATTAATCCGGTGACGTATACGGTATGGAAAGGCACTTGCGGTGTTCCGTCAGGATTTTTCATAAAGTGCATGGTCATCATGATCATGCGGGCAACCCAGAAGAAGATAATGTCAAAGCCGGTAACAAGAACCGATGTAGGATGGAATGTCTCAAGCTCTTTGGTGTTATCAGGCCAACCTAAAGTAGAGAATGTCCACAAAGCTGACGAGAACCAAGTATCAAGGACATCGGGATCTTGAGTCAATACTAAATCTTTATCAAGATTATATTTGCTGCGGACTTCGTCTTCGCTTCTTGCAACATATATGTTGCCTTTTTCATCGTACCATGCAGGAATGCGGTGACCCCACCATAATTGACGGGAAATACACCAATCTTGAAGATCGCGCATCCAAGAATAGTACATATTGGTATATTGAGCTGGAACGAATTTAATTCTGCCGTCTTCAACAGCTTCAAGAGCAGGTTTTCCAAGTACTGACGCACGAACATACCATTGATCGGTAAGCATAGGTTCAATAGGAACGCCGCCGCGATCACCAAAAGGCTGGGACAGGGTATGATCTTCAGTGTGATCAAAGAGACCTTCTGCTTTTAAATCTTCTAAAATCAGGTCGCGGGCTTTGAAGCGATCAAGCCCTCTGTAAGCTTCCGGGATGAAGCCTGATACTTCATCAGACGGCATGCCGTCGGTATTGAATACTTCTCCTTCTTCACGGATGCAGGCATCTTCGGTCATGATGTTAATCATGGCAAGTTTGTGACGCTTGCCTACGGCGTAGTCGTTAAAGTCATGAGCAGGAGTAATCTTCACACATCCGGTACCGGTTTCCATGTCGGCATGTTCATCGGCTACGATTGGAATACGGCGGTTGACTAAAGGCAGAATCAAATCTTTTCCGACTAAGTTTTTAAAACGCTCGTCCTTGGGGTTTACGGCAACGGCGGTATCACCAAGCAGTGTCTCAGGACGTGTAGTGGCGATTAAAAGGTAGTCTTTGCCTTCATTGGTGGTAAGCCCGTCAGCTAATTTATAACGGATATACCACATGTAGCCTTTAACCTCTTTGTTTTCAACTTCCAAATCGGAAATTGCGGTACGAAGTTTCGGATCCCAGTTAACAAGACGTTTGCCGCGATAAATTAAATCTTCATCATATAAGCGGACGAAAACTTCTTTAACAGCATTTGATAAGCCTTCATCCATGGTAAAGCGCTCGCGGCTCCAGTCAACGGAGTCACCCAAGCGGCGCATTTGACGGGTAATGGTACCGCCTGATTCTTGGCGCCATTTCCAAATTCTTTCAATGAATTTCTCGCGCCCCAAATCGTGACGGGTAAGGTTTTCTTCTTTTGCAAGCTTGCGTTCTACCACCATCTGAGTGGCGATGCCGGCATGATCGGTACCGCATTGCCACAGGGTATTATCTCCCTTCATGCGATGGAAACGGATGAGACTGTCCATGATGGTTTGCTGGAAGGCATGTCCCATATGTAAAGAGCCGGTTACGTTCGGCGGCGGTAAAGCGATGGAATAGGCTTTTGCCGCAGTATTTCCTGACGGTTTGAAAAGGCCGTTATTTTCCCATTTGGTATAAATTTCACTTTCGAATTTTTCAGGTTGATAAGTTTTGTCCATTTCCATTATTCAAGGCCTTAAAAATAGTGTGAATCTTGCTTAAAAATAAATGTCAATTTTAGCTTTTTGTCTTTGTGAAGTCACGCGAAAAAATCAAAGGATCCAAAGCAAGGCAGAGTCATTGTTTTTTAGAAAGTGTAAAGTTGGGAAATTAGCTATAATAGTATGAATTAGAAAGGATTTAGTTTCTGCTTTTACCGAGTGATACAAATTAAAGAGTATGTCAATGGCAAAAACAACGGCTAAACGCACTGTGAAAAGTAATGTAAAACAGTCCGGTAATAAAAAAGGATTAAGAGTTAAATTCTATATATATTTATTTATTGTTGTTGCGGTTTTGGGATCTTTTGCCGTATTTATTGGAAACAAATATTTTCAAGATATTTCCAATCATAAAATTTACGTTGAGGGTAAGGTATATGAGTTAAAAGGCGGGGCAACAGTTAAGCAGACTGTTATAGATCTTCTAAAAGATGATTACCCTGATTTCATGCTTTCATTATGGAGTACGGTTTACGGCAGGAATTTTTCCGGGATCCAGAAAGGAAAATACTATGCAGACGGCAGTAAATCTTTAACTGATTTTCTGCATTCCATGCAAAAAGGTGAAGTCTTTATGCCTAAGACTCCTGTTATAACTTTAGTTGAAGGAATGACTTTAAGTGCCTTTTTAAAGAGGGTAGAAAGCGTTGAAGATCTTCCTGCAGACGCGGAGTTTGAAAAGAAAATATCTGATCCTAAAAAGTTTTTAGCCGATACTTTAACTGATAAAGAACTTGAAGCGATTGGCGGTATTCATGATTCTTTAGAGGGCTTGCTGTTTCCGGCAACTTATCCTTATTTTGAAAAAGACACGGATTTGAGCATGATAAAAAAAGCGCTTAAACATATGGCGTCTTATATGGAAAAAGAGTGGCCGAAACGTGATAAGACTATTTTGGTAAAAGATCCGTATGATGCTTTGATTTTAGCTTCTATTATTGAAAGAGAGAGTTCTATCGGCGCTGAACGCAATAAAATTGCAACAGTGTTTTATAACCGTTTGAAGCGGGGAATGATGCTTCAGACAGATCCGGCGGTAATGTATGGCGTAAGTCCTGATTTTAAAGGTCCGCTTACCCGTTCTCAATTAAGAAAAGATACTCCTTATAATACTTACACCAGAACAGGACTTACTCCGACCCCGATTTCCATGCCGGGAGCCGAATCAATTCAAGCGGCGTTGCACCCGGAAAAAAGCGATGCACTGTATTTTGTGGCAAAAAGCCATGATCCTAAAGACGGACATATTTTCAGTAATTCTTTACAAGAACATAATAAAGCGGTCTCTCAATATCGTAAAAAGGTAAAAGAGTATCGTGAATCTTTGCAGGATAAATAAAATGCGCGGTTTATTTATTACTTTTGAAGGCACTGAGGGTGCAGGAAAAAGTACGTTGATAAAAGAAATTGAAAAGTGGCTTACACAAAAAGGAATTGATTTTGTGTCCGTAAGGGAGCCGGGTGGAACCGTCCTTGCAGAGAAAATGCGTGCAATTTTAAAAACTCCGTGTCCTGAAGAAAAATTGTGCGATAAAAGTGAATTGCTTTTAATGTATGCCGCAAGGGCTCAGCTTGTCGAGACTTTAATAAAGCCATCCCTTGCCGAAGGTAAATGCGTAATTTGTGACCGTCATGATTTGTCTACGGTGGCGTATCAGGGCGGAGGCCGCGGTTTACCGATGGATGAAATAGATTCGGTTCGTAATGTAGCCTTAGGTAAATTCAGACCTGATTTGACCTTGCTTTTAGATATCGATCCTAAACTTGGCATGCAAAGAGCCAGAAGCCGTGGAGCTCTTGATCGCTTTGAGCTTGAGCAGCTGTCTTTTTTTGAGAGAGTTCGTAATACTTATTTGGAAGCAGCAAAGCATCTTCCTTATATTAAAGTCATTGATGCGTCCAAAACCGTTGAAGAAGTAAGGGCAGATGCCATATCGGCACTTGAGGCTTTGTTGTGATTTTAGAAAGTTTTTTAAATAAGCCGTTTTTAAATTTTTCAAACGCATATTTAAGCGGAAGATTACCCGGTTCCGTACTGTTTGCCGGAGATCGGGAGTCCGGTGTTAATTATGTAGCATGTGAAAGTGCTAAGCTTTTTTTATGTTCTTCTCCGCAAAACGGACATCCTTGTGGGCATTGCAAGTCTTGCAGTATGTTCGATGCTGGAACACATCCTGATTTTATAGCTGTTATAGGATCGACAAAGGATGAAGCTGATAACGGGCTTGATATGCAGCGGGATCCTAAGATTCTTTTAGCTGTTGAAGAGGATAGTGCGTTAAGAAAAAGTGTACGTATTGACAGTATGCGCAAGCTTTCTTCTTGGGCGGTAGAGTCTGCAGGCGCCGGAAATAAAAAAGTTGCCGTAATTGCAGATGCGCATACCATGCCCGAAGGGGCTGCAAATGCTATTTTAAAAACCTTCGAAGAGCCGCCGCAGAATACTTTGATTATTATGACGGCCCGTTCTCTTGAATCGTTATTGCCGACAATTTTGTCAAGAGCTTATAAAATTGTTTTGCCTAAGGCCTCTTTGCCTGAGTCTCTTGATTTTATAAAAAGGCAGTGTTCTGCAGAGGATGCTCGTGCACAGATAGCTTTGGCTTTATCAGGATATAAACCTTACGGTGCGTTGAAGTTGATTCAAAGTGATGATGACATTAAGATTTCCCATATGCTAAAGGAATTAATTGACGCATTAAACGGACAACAAAACGAAGAAAGAGCAATAGATTCATTATTGTCGCTTGATCCTTTAACTCAGGGAAATATTTTGTATGAATTGGTCTGTGAGGTTTTAAAATATAAGGCGCATATTAATAAAGACGAATTACCGCTTATTAATATTTTTCATGGTGAAAAATTAGCGCAATTAAGCGCAGATCATTTGTTTTTGGCTTTGGATGATTTACGCTATATAAAATCTGAGAATCCTTTAATTCCGCCAAGAGCACCTAAAGCTCTTATCAGATCTTGGATTAGAGCTTTAAAAGAGTAGGTTGTAAGTTGATTTTATA
>ERZ779866.117-NODE-117-length-80448-cov-13.316545_pt1 | contig 80448 bp, 78 predicted proteins | sample MGYA00511248_ERZ779866 | MGnify/ENA primary metagenome ERZ779866 (study PRJEB29588, sample SAMEA2155758) | human gut metagenome | biome: human gut; feature: human-associated habitat; material: faeces | place: Denmark | collected 2008/2010 ... | reverse complement strand
GGAGCCACGGCCGGGGCGGCGGTGACGCTGAACGCCACGGCACTGTATGTGTCCAGCACGGCAACGAGCCGAGCGGGGACAAAAAGCGGGACCTACTACCTGTACGACGGCATTTTGATTCGAGGCAGATACCGGATCACAAACACCCCGTCCAGGGTGGGAAAAACGCCGGTGGGACAGAATGTGACGGGATGGGTGGACGCGGAGGACATCGGACTTTCCGCCGGGAATGCGAGCGAGAGCACGGACACGGGCACGGACACAGACGGGCAGGCCAGCGGAAGCGTGGACGAGGACGCGGGCGCGGGAACCGGAGAGGAGATCGCCGGCCTGGTGGAGAGCCTGACCTATGTGGACAACGCCGCGGACAACAGCGACAGCATCGACATCGCCATCAACGCCCAGGACAGCGGGTGGCTGAACGGATGGATGCCGGACAAGGGAGCGACCCTTTGCCCGCGCATCCTTGGGTATGACTGGGAAAAGACGGGAGACCACAGGACCATCGCCTGCGGATTGTTCGTGCTGGATGACGTGAGCTTTGCGGACGCGCCCAGCACGCTGCAACTGGGTGGCGTGAGCAAGCCGAGCGACAGCGACTTTTCGGAGCTGGAGCGGGAGGCTATCTGGAAAAACACCAGCATCCAGCGGATCGGAGCGACCATCGCGGCCAGGTACGGCCTGGGGTTTTCCTACGATGCAGACGACTACGACATCGAGTGCGACGAGCAGGACGGGACGGACAGCAGCTATTACAACACCCTGTGCAAGAACTACGGTCTGATCCTGAAGGTGTATGCAAAGCGGCTGTGGGTCTACGACCGGGAGAAGTACAAGGCAAAGCCGGCGGTGAAGACCTTCCAGCGCAAGGACATCCGGCCGGGGAGCTTCGGGTGGTCTACCACCCTGTCGGGAACCTTTACCGGGGGCTACTTCAACTACACGGACGCGGACAAGGACATCGACATCGTATGCAGCGTGGGAGGCGGGACACACACAAAGAGCGTGAACCGCAGGGCCACCAGCGTGTACGACGCCAGCCTCCAGCTGGTGGCGGAGCTGAACAACGCCAACCACGGGACAGTGAAGCTGACGTTCGGGACCGACGGAGAATGGAATGTGAGCGCGGGAAACTGCATCGAGATCAAGGGGTACGGGAAGCTGGACGGGAAATACTTTGTGGACAAGGTGACACACAAGGTGAGCAAAAGCGGCCTTACCTCGGACTTTGAGTGCAGCGGTGTGAGCACACCCTTCTATGCCTGGCAGGTAGGCGGAGAGATCGTGGCGCACGAGGACGACACCGAGAGCGGCGAGACCTACGAGAGCAGCTATGAAACCACCAGCCCGGCGGCGGGAGCGGCCAGCGAGGCGGCAGGAGCCACGGCAGGTGCGGCGGTGACCCTGACCAACGCGCCCTTCTATGTGGCCAGCACATCGGAAAGCCCGGCCTGCTACAAAAGCGGGACCTATTACTTCTACGACGGCATCCTGATCCGCGGACGCTACCGCATGACCAATACGGCGGACCGGTGCGGGAAGCTGCCGGTGGGAAAGAACGTGACGGGCTGGGTGCCGGCAAGCTACTGCACAGGGGCCGCACAGGGAGGATAAGACCATGGCGAACGAGAACCGGACCGGGCGGGTCAGCTCCATCGACTACGGAGCGGGCACCTATGAGGTGACCTACTTCGACCGGGGCAGGAGCGTGACCCGGAAGATCAACGCCATGAGCAACGGCGAATACAAAATGCCGGTGGTGGGCCAGATCGTGAGCGTGGCCCACACCAGCAACGGACTGGCCGCGGCCACCACAACGGGGACGGTATGGAACAAGACCAACGCCCCGGCAGAGGGATACCAGGGGCTGTACCGGAAGGAATACGGAAGCAAAAAGGGACAGGCGTATGACCGGTACGACGAAAACACGGGGGTCTACACCCAGTACGTGGACAAGCGGACGGGGAGAACCTGCAACGGCGAGATCTACGACGAGGCGAAGGGACCCATCAGCCTGGTGGGCGGCGGGCAGATCCAGGTGACCAGCGGCGGGGCAAGCGTGAGCCTGAATGCCAAGACGGGCGTGGGCATCGTGGCGGGCACTACGGTGGGGCTGGAGGCCGGGGGCGCTTTGAGCCTGGAGGCCGGGGGCGAGGTAAGCATGAGCGCGGGGGGAAAGTTCTCCCTGGAAGGCAAGGAGGGGCTGGAAATCGAGGTGAGCGGCGGAGAGGCCAAGATCACGCTGAACGGCGCGGTGATTACCGTGAGCGAGGCGGGAGACGTGAGCATCACCAGCCCGACCAAGATTGAGATGACAGCACCCGAGATCAACGCCACGGCGGGGACGGGGGATGTCACCATCGAGGGCGTGAGCCTGGTGAACCACACCCACAACAGCGGAGCGGTGGGCAAGCCGGACAAGTAAGGGGGGACACGAATGGCAATCGGGAGCTATATGGGAAGGACGTTCACTGTGAGCGACCGGAAGATCTTCACGCCCAGCAACCTGAAGGGACAGAGCGGAAGCGAGTGGGCCACACACGACCGGACGGGGGCGAAGCCGAGGAGCCAATGGATCTCACCCAAGCTGAAATCGTACACCTTCGACCTGCTGCTGCGGGCACAGGACGGGGCAAGCCCAAGAAGCACGCTGAAGCACTTTCAGGAGTGCGCGGAGAAGGGCGTGGCCGACTACTTCATTGTAGGAAACGCGCCGATCTCCGCATACCCGTTCAAAATCACGGCACTAAGCGACGAGTGGGACGCGGTGCTGCACAGCGGAGCACTGGTGGAGTGCAAGGTGTCTCTGACCATCGAGGAGTATCTGTAAGGGGGAATGACCATGTTGAGCACGGGAGATGCCGTGGTTGAGATCCAGCCGGGAACGGGGGACGAGAGCACGGCACAGGAGGTGCTGCGGAACCTGCAGGTGCTGTATGGCACGGTGGCGGGAGAACAGGCGCTGGACCGGGAGTTTGGCATCGACGGCAGCATCATTGACGGCCCGCAGGAGAATGCACAGGCGCTGCTGGTGGCCGAGTATGTAAGAAAAACGGAACGGTACGAGCCCAGGGCGAAGGTGGCCCGGGTGGAGTGGACGGCGGACAAGGCCGCCGACGGATTGATGATCCCAAAGGTGGTGATCGAGCTTGTCTAACATCAGTGAACTTTCCGGCTGCCCGGAGCTGAACTTCATCGAGAACATGACGCTGCGGGAGACGGAGGAGCAGCTAAAGGCGCTTTATACCAGGTACTACCGGGAAATCACCGGGAAGGAGCCGGAGCTGGGAGAGGCGGACCCGCTGAACCTGCTGATGAAGGCATTTGCGGCCATGGAATACCAGACCATGCAGTATGCCGATACGAAGGGCAGGATGGAACTCCTGAAGACCTCGACCGGTGAGGCCCTGGACGCCCTGGGCGCACTGGTGGGCGTGAACCGGAAGGGGCCGACCAGGGCCACGGCAACGGTGCGCTTTACATTGTCAGAGGCCAGAAGCAGCGTGACGGCCATCCCAGCGGGCACGCGGGTCAAGACGGAGGATGGGAAGTATTTCAACACACTGGGCTACACAGAGATCGGAGCGGGAGACAGCTATGCCGACACTGTGGTGCAGGCGGAGGAGGCCGGAGCCGGAAGCGACGGGCTGCTGCCGGGAAGCATCAAGATCCTGGTGGACCCAATCCCCTACATCGCCTCGGCGGTGAACACCACGGAGAGCACGGGCGGACTGGACACCGAGGACGACGACAGCCTGACGAGGCGGATCTACCTCTCCCCCAGCGTGTATAGCTGTGCAGGGCCGCGGGACGCCTATGAATACTATGCCCGGGAATGGCGGGGGGATGTGGCGGATGTACGGACGGACAGCCCTGAACCCAACCAGGTGGACATCTACTTCGTGATCCAGGACGAGGATGGACTGCGGCTGCCAAACCCGACGGAGCTGGCGGAAATGAAGGCGTACATGAGCGGCGAGAGCATGCGGCCGCTGTGCGACCAGGTGGACTGCAAGGCACCGGAGGAGGTGGAGTACACCATCGCATTCACCTACTGGATCGGGGCGAGCGACCAGAAGGCCGTGAGCGAGATCCAGAGCCGGGTGTCGGCGGCGGTGGAGGAGTTCCAAACCTGGCAGCGGAAGCTGGGGCGGGACATCAACCCCACGGAGCTGATCGCACAGCTGCGTGCAGCGGGAGCCAAGCGGGTGAAGCTGACGGCCCCGGATGACACAACGGTGGAGAAAAATGAGCTGCCAAAGTGCACAGGGGCCACAGCCACCTATGGAGGGCTGGAGGATGATTAAGAGCCTGCTGGATGCGGAAATCCGAGATGGAACGCCGCGCATCCTGGGAGAGCAGCCGTGGGTGAAGGCCCTGTCCCTTGCGGTGCTGGAGCTGCACCGCAGGACCATGGGCTACATCGACGGGAGCCAGATCTACACGGCCATCGACACGGTGCGGGAAGAAGTGCTGGACGCACTGGCGGTGAACTGGAAGATCGACTGGTACGACACGGAGTATGACCTGGAGCAGAAGCGGAGGATCGTGAAGACCGCACTGACCATCCGGCGGACCATGGGAACGGCGGCGGCGGTGAAAGCACAGGCGGACGCAATCTATCCGGGGTCTACGGTGGAGGAGTGGTTCGAGTACGGAAGTACGCCGGGCCACTTCCGGCTGCGGGTCAACATCATGACCGTGGAGGAGCAGGAGAAGTTCGCGGCCATGTCTCTGGCGGAGGTGGAACGCCGGCTGGCGGCGGCAAAGCGGTTCAGCTCCCACCTGGAGGAAGTGGAATACTACGACGCGGGAGGCACGGCAACAGCCTGGGGCTTTGCGGCCTACACGGGGGCGGAGTTCGTGGAGAGTTGCACCACCATACGGGTCAATCCAAGCCCGGATGACCAGAAGGGAACGGCAACGGCCTGGGCGCTGGCGCGGTGCGTGGGCGGCGTGCTGATCGAATACGGGACAACAGAACAGAAGGAGGAAACGCTATGGGCTGGATCGGAGTGATCACCAACAACGGAAATGAAATGCTGACCCGGTGGGTGGAGGGAAAGACCCTGACCGTCACCAGGGCGGCAGCCGGACAGGGGCGGGTGGAACAGACCGCCATGCTGGCACAGTCGGGCCTGGTGAACGAGAAACAGAGCGCGAGCATCCTGTCCAACACGCCGGTGGAAAAGGGGCAGCGGCTGAAGCTGCAGGTGACGGCACAGACTGGAGCGGGGTACAGCCTGAACCAGTTCGGCGTGTGGGCCATGCTGGAGGACGAGGACGAGAAGATGATCGCCCTCTTCCAGACGGACACGGACATCGGCGTGGAGATCCCCAGCAAGGACGTGATGCCGGACTTTGCCTACACCTTCTACGGGCTTCTGGCCTTCTCCAACCAGGGGACGCTGACGGTGAACATCGACGCGGCGGCGGTGGTGACGGAGGAGACCATGGAGCAGGCCATCGCCGGAGCCATGGAGGAGCACAACGGGGACGAGAACGCCCACAAGGCACTGTTTGACAGGAAGGCGGACCTTAGCGAGAGCGGGAAGATGGGCGTGGACCAGCTGCCGGTGAACGAGGCCGGGGGCGTGGCCGGCCTTGACGGAGACGGGAAGGTGCCGCTGGAGCAGCTGCCGGTAGGCACACCCTATGGCCTGGCGGAGCTGGACGAGGCCGGAAAGGTACTTAGCAGCCAGCTTCCCAGCTACGTAGACGATGTGGTGGAAGGATACTACCACGAGGGGGAATTTTATTCCGACCAGGCCTACCAGCAGAAGATCGCCCCGGAGAGCGGGAAGATCTATGTGGACGCGGAGAGCAACATCACCTACCGCTGGAGCGGGTCGGCGTATGTGGCCATCGGCTCGGACCTGGCCCTGGGCGAGACGGCCAGCACGGCATACCGGGGCGACCGGGGCAAGGAGGCCTACGACCACAGCCAGATCAAAAGCGGGAATCCGCACGGCACAAAGGCCTACGACATCGGATACACGGACAATAAGGGCCTTGGCTCCACCAACCTCCAGGGGGCTATGGACGCGGCGGCACAGAAGGCGATCGACGCCCAGAAATCGGCAGACGCGGCGCTGGAGGCCATTACCAAGATCGCGCACACCATCGACGCGGTGCCCAGCCAGAACGGGACGCTGACATATACGGGACAGCAGCAGTCCCCCAGCTGGAACGGGTATAACCCGGAGACCATGGAGCTGGGAGGCGTGACCACGGGGACGGACGCAGGAACGTACTACGCCACCTTCACACCGAAGGAGGGGTACACCTGGGGCGACGAAACGACGGAAGCAAAGAGCGTGGCCTGGAGCATTGGAAAGGCAACCGTCGCAACGGTGCCCAGCCAGAGCGGGAGCCTGACCTATACGGGCAGCTCCCAGTCTCCCACATGGGCGAACTATGATGAAGACAAGCTGACCATGGGCGGGACCACCAGCGGAACGGATGCAGGGAGCTACAACGCCACCTTCACCCCGAAGGCAAACTACCAGTGGCAGGACGGGACGGACACGGCAAAGACGGCGGCCTGGAGCATTGGAAAGGCCACCATCGCCACGGTGCCCAGCCAGAGCGGGAGCCTGACCTATACGGGCGGTGCCCAGTCCCCCACATGGGCCAATTATGACAGCGGAAAGCTGACCCTGGGCGGGACCACCAGCGGGACCAACGCGGGGAACTACAACGCCACCTTCACCCCAAAGGACAACTACCAGTGGGAAGGCGGAAGCACGGCGGCCAAGACGGTGCAGTGGACCATCGGGAAGGCGGCGGGGAGCCTGTCCCTCTCCCCCACGAGCATGACGCTGGACGGAAGCGCCAAGACCAAGACCATCACAGTGACGAGAGCAGGCACGGGAGCCATCACGGCCAGCGCAAGCCCTGGCGGGATCGTGGACGTGAGCGTGAGCGGAAACGTTGTGACAGTGACAGGAGTGGCAGACGGTTCGGCCACGGTGACGGTGCACGTGGCGGCGGACAGCAACTACAACGCGCCGGCAGATAAGACATGCAGCGTAACGGTAAGCATCCCTCACATCTACGGCGTGGAGTGGGACGGAACCAGCACCACCGTATGGAGCCGGACGGACGAGGCGGCGGGATTCGCCAACCCGGTGCCCTATGTGGCTGGAGCGAGCAGCTACGGAAGTCCCTTTGATACCCTGCAGCCCTGGGCAGGGATGACCAGGGTGACAGACAGCGCGGCGGGCGAGCTGGTGGCGATCCCGAAGTTCTGGTTCAAGTGGACCAAGACCGGGAACCGGCTGAAGCTCCAGATCGCGGACAAGGAGACACCGGGCTTCTACGTCTCCCCTGCCCACGCGGACCGTGGAGACGGAAAGGGCGAGCGGGATGTGGTCTACATCGGCCGATACCACTGCCACACCAGCAACTACAAGAGCCAGACCGGAGGGCTGCCCAAGGCGAGCATCACCCGGAGCGCGGCCCGGAGCGGCATCCACGCCCTGGGGAGCACCATCTGGCAGAGCGACATTCAGATGCGCATGACGATCTGGATGCTCTACCTGGTGGAGTTTGCCGACTGGAACAGCCAGAAAACCATCGGTAAGGGCTGCGGCAACGGAAGCAGCACGCAGAACATGGGCTACACGGACAGCATGCCATACCACACGGGCACCACGCAATCGAGCCGGGATACCTACGGCCTGGGGACCCAGTACCGGAATATCGAGGGCCTGTGGGATAACGTGTACGACTGGGGCGACGGCTGCTACTACAACGGGAATGGCCTGAACATCATCATGAACCCCAACAACTTCAGCGACAGCTCCGGCGGGACCGCCGTGGGCGTGCCGTCGAGCGGATGGCCCAGCGCATTTGCGGTGGCGGACGAGGACGGCCTGGAGTGGTGCATCTACCCCACGGCAACGGGAGGCAGCGAGACAACGTACTCGTCGGATGTCTGGTACTTCTACGCTTCCAACCCGTGCCTGTACTTCGGCGGGGACTATGTCCAGAGCGGGAACCGCGGGCTGTTTTACGTGAACTACAACAGCGTGTCGAACTCGAGCACGAACATCGGCTGCCGCGTCCTTTTAGGACTGGCTACCCACCTCCATAACCGGCAAGCAAATACCCATGCCGGGGCGCGGACACCCTCGGCACCCCTTGGTGCAGATGAGCCATCAGGACACGGTTTAGTACCCTCCCGCAACCGGCGGGAGCGAGGGAAAGGCCGTGAGGCTAAAAGGAGGAACGATCCTGGAACATGAAGCGAGCAAACCACCTGTACGAAAAACTGATCTCGGAGGAGAACCTGCGGCGGGCGATCATGACCGTGAACGCATCCCACCGGTGGCACCAGCACCACAAGCCGAACAAGACGGTGCGCCGGGTGGAGGCGGATGTGGACGGGCATGCGAAGCTGCTGCGGGAGATCATCCAAAGCGGGTATGACGCGGCAAAGCCGAGGCTGGCCAGGCGCTGGGACAAGAGCGCCGGGAAGTGGCGGGACATCGCGGAGCCGCGGCTATGGCCGGACCAGTATGTGCATCATGCAGTGATCCAGGTGCTGGAGCCAGTGATGATGCGGGGCATGGACCCATTCTGCTGCGGGAGCATCAAGGGCCGGGGCATCCACTACGGTATGAAAGCCATTAAGAAGTGGATGCGGACGGACAAGAAGGGGACCAAGTACGCACAGGAGCTGGACATCCACCACTTCTACGACAGTCTGACGGTGGAAACGGTGATGGGACAGCTGCGGCGGATGGTGAAGGACCGGCGGATGCTGGAGGTGTGCCAACGGCTGATGAAGCACGGGGTGCTGATCGGGGCGTACTTCTCCCAGTGGTTCGCCAACACGGTATTGCAGCCGCTGGACCGGATGATCCGGGAAAGCGGACTGTGCGACCACTACATGCGGTACATGGACAACTTCACCATATTTGGGCGGAACAAGCGGAAGCTGCGGAAGCTGCGCGGGATGATCGAAGCGTGGCTGGAGCGCCGGGGGCTGAAGCTGAACGGAAAGTGGCAGCTCTATCCAACAGCCAAGCGAACGGTGGCGGCGCTGGGCTACCGGTTCGGGCGGGGTTTCAACCTACTGCGCAAGCGAAACCTGGTGCGTCTGAAGCTGTCCTTGTCGGCGTGCCGACGGGCCATGAAGAACCACCGGAAGATCCGCGCCGGGCTGGCCCAAGGGCTGCTTAGCCGGCTGGGGCAGATGAAGCACTGCAACCATGTGCACTTCTTTGAGAAGTATGTGGAAAAAGGATTGCAGCGGAAGCTGAAAAACGTGGTAAGGGAGCAGACAAGAAAGGAGCTGGCGAGATGGAATATGTGTATGGAACAGCAGTCATTGACGGCGTGACGCGGGAAAACCTGAAGGTCATCGGAGGGCCGCCGCTTGCGGAGGGTGAATACTTCACCACCGTGCGGGAGTATGAGGACAGTACCATCACAGACCGATGCCGCATCGAGAAGATGTACGACAGCGCCGAGGGAGCGGACGGAACGGAGTATGCGTTCTACATCATCGCGGAGCACTACCGGTATATCGACCGGACCAAGACGCTGAACAGCACCAAAGAAGCGACGGAGATCGCCTTCGTGGTCATGGCGGAGGCGGGGAGCATTGATGCGGCGACTGCCGGGGAGTACAAGGAGATGTTCCCGGAGTGGCAGCCGGATGTGAACTACACCGTGGGCCAGTATCGGAGATTCGGGGACAAGCTCTACCGCTGTGTCCAGGCGCACACCTCGCAGGCGGGATGGGAGCCGGATAAGGCAGCAAGCCTGTGGGCCGTCGCGGCTGACCCGGACGAGGAATGGCCGGCCTGGAGCCAGCCGCTGGGAGCGCATGACGCCTATGCCCTGGGGGCGAAGGTGAGCCACAACGAGAAGCACTGGGTGAGCGATGTGGACAACAATGTGTGGGAGCCTGGCGTCGCCAACTGGACGGAGGTAGTTGCGGAGGTGAGCGAGTGAGCCATTTACAAATCATCGCGGAGCTGGAGGCGGTAGCGGAGACCCAGGCACGAGTGATCCGGGTGCTTGCCACACGGCTCGCGGAGCTGGGGGACGTGGAGACAGGAAGGGATGAAATCGCGGAGGCCGACAAGGCCTACCAAAAGGCCATCGGCGGGGGCGAATGGCCGGACTGGCCTGATGTGGGAGAGAACCGAGGAAAGGGGGAAAACTCCAACGATATGGAGGAAGTATGAGCATTCTGGAACTTTTGGGCTGCGGGGCCGGGGCCCTCCTGGCCCTGACGGCCCTGATTCAAATTGCCCCAATCAAAATCAACCCGTGGACCGCCATCGCCAAAGCGGTGGGCAGGGCCATAAACGCAGACGTGCTCAACGAGCTGAACACCGTGAAGCAGGACCTTGCCGATCACATCCGTATGGACGGGGAACGGAACGCCGACGAGCACCGCGCCCGTATCCTGCGGTTCAACAACGAGCTGCTGCGTGACATCCCACACACGAAGGAAGAGTTCATTGATGTCCTGGCTGAAATCGACTTCTATGAACGGTACTGTGAGGACCACAAGGACTACAAAAACAACAGGGCCGTTCATGCCATCGCCAATATCAGCCGGGTCTACGATGAACGGCTCCAGAAGCATGACTTCATGAGCTCGTCATCGAACGAGCGTGACGGAGAAGATGAAGCTAAAAATCGAAAGGAGAATGAACCATGAACGCTGAACAGATCGTGAACCTCGTAGTCGCTGTTCTCACTGGCCTGGCCGCCTGCATCCCGCTGGCGGTCAAGCTGGTCCAGTATGTCCAGAAGGCCACCCAGGAAAAGAACTGGGGTGCCCTGCTTGGGCTGGTGGTTGACCTTATGGAAGAGGCCGAGGTCAAGTTTGCGGACGGTGCCACCCGGAAGGAGTGGGTTATGGCGATGGTACAGACCAGCGCCGAGTACATCAACTATCCCCTGGATACCGGGGCACTGTCCGAGCTGATTGACGCACTGTGCGATATGACCAAGGTGGTAAATCCTCCTGCTGAAGAGATCCCCACAGAAGGGAGCACGGAGGTCGAAGCCGAAGAGAAAGTTGAAACGGGCGATGCTGAAGGAGGTGCCGAAGATGGCGACGGAACTGGAGCTGCGGAATAAAGTCGTCGGTGTCATGCGTGGCTGGCTGGGTTACAGCGAGGCGAATGGGAAGTTCAAAGCCATCATCGACCTCTATAACACCCAGCGGCCCCTTCCCAGGGGCTACGCCGTCCAGTATGATGACGAGTGGTGCGCCACGACCGTAACCGCCGCTGGGATGGCCGCCGGCCTGCATGATATTATCTTCGGTGAGTGCTCCTGCACCAAGATGATTGAGCTCTTCAGGGCGAAGGGACGCTGGAAGGAGGACGATGCCTACCGGCCGGAGCCGGGCGACATCATCATGTACTACTGGAAGGACGGCTCAAACTACGCAACCACGGACTGCACTGCCAATCCCAACCATGTGGGAATCGTGGAGGCCGTCAGCGGAAACACCATTACCGTGATCGAAGGCAACAAGGGGGAGGCGGTGGCCCGGCGCACTGTGGCCGTAAATGGCCGGTACATCCGGGGTTATTGCCTTCCTGACTATGCGAGCAAAGCAGAGGAGGAAGACGACATGGATCAGACCAAGTTCAACGAAATGTTTAAGACCGCTATGACGGAGTATCGCAAGGAACTCCAGGACGATGACTGCGGAGACTGGAGCGAGGAGGCCCGGGAGTGGGCCATCAGCGTGGGCCTGTTCGCCGGAAACGGCACCACCGTTGACGGCAAGCCCAACTATATGTGGCAGGACTTCCTCACACGTGAGCAGGCCGCCCAGCTCTTCTATCGTTTCGCAAAGGAACACGGGATCGCGTGATGGAAGGCGGAAAGCGCATCGCCGGAAGCAGCAAGCAAGGAAAGCCGGATATGTCCCAGTTCTCGAAATGGATCGTTGCGGACATCCGGCCGCTTCTGTGGTTTGTAACGGTCGGCGGATTCGCCCTGGCCTTCTACTGTGTTAGGGTGGGATACACCGGGGCGCTTCCGTGGATCGGCGGCATGGTTGGCCTGCCGTGGGCTGCCCATGGCGTGGTATGCAGCTTCTACCTGAATCTGTGCAAGTCGGACCACAAGGAAGGCGGCATTACATACGAGGCAGCCAAGGCTGCAAACTTCAATGTGACACAGGAGCCGGAAGGATCTATTGACAGCCCGGCGATATGATAATCCCCCCCCTCGCAGGATTTACACCCTGCGAGGGGGGGATTTTTTGTTTCCAGAAAAGAAATCCAGCTTGCGGAATATGCGAAAGTTGATTATCATAAAGTTGAATAATGCGACAAAATAAGACGGCGAGGGCGGAGCGAAGATGCGCGCCGGAGCCGGAAGAGAGGAGAAATGACCGTGAAGAAGCCGAAGGAAAGGGCATTTAAGCACCTGACCAGGAACGACCGGCTGCGCATTGAGAAGTGGTTGCGGAAGGGATGGAGGCCAAAACAAATTGCCGACAAGTTGCGCGTCCACCCATCCACGATCTACCGGGAGCTGAAACGGGGAGCCTACGAACGGCTGAACGGCGACACATGGGAAATGGAAACGGCGTACAGCCCGGACATCGCGGAAGAAAAGTATCAAGCCCAGCTGCGGGAGAAGGGGCCGGACCTTAAAATCGGAAAAGACCATGAGCTGGCGGAATACATCGAGCGGACTATTTTGGAGCGGGACTGTTCCCCTGCTGCGGTACTGGGGTACGCGATGATGGAGGGCAAGAAGTTCAAGACCACGGTATCGGTGCAGACTATCTATAAATATATCAAAATGGGACTGTTCCTCCATATCACGCAGGTGGACTTGCCCCGCCGAGGGAAGCACAAGCACAGTTACAAAAAGGTTAAGGTGAAGAAGAACCAGGCCAGGGCAAGCGCCGGGGAAAGCATTGAGCGCAGGGATGACGAGGTGGTGGAGCGCAAGGTGTTCGGGCACTGGGAGATGGACACCGTTTACAGCAAGAAGAACACAACCTCAAAGGCGCTGCTGGTACTGACGGAACGGAAGACCCGGAAGGAGATCATCGTCCTAATCCCGAACAGAAAGACAGAAACAATCGTTCGGGCGCTGGACGCCCTGGAGCGGAAGTATGGGGCGGTGAACTTCAGGAAGATCTTCAAGAGCATCACCGTGGACAACGGATCGGAGTTCTCGGCGGCGGAGGAGATGGAGCGGAGCGTCATCAATAAGACTATACCGAGGACGAAGGTGTACTTCTGCCACCCATATTCCTCATGGGAGCGAGGAAGCAACGAGAACAACAACATTATGATTCGGAGAAAGCACCCAAAGGGCACTGACTTCTCGAAGGTGAGCGCGGCACAGATCAAGGCAACGGAGGACTGGATAAACAACTATCCGCGGAAGATACTGGGGTACACAAGCAGCGAGGCAGTTTTTAGAGAGTGCCTGCGGGAATTGGGGATCGTAGCGTAAAAGCAGGAGAGGAGGAAGAGCCGAAAAAATACTGGAAGTGGATAGGAAATGAAGGAGGCCAGCGATCAAGTGGGATCGGTGGCCTGGTTGGCGTGCGGTAAAAATAGACAAAATGAAACGGGAAAAACTGTTGCTTCTGCCTATTGAAATTTCGTGGGGAGAAAACGTAGGAATTTTTACCTTTACGGAGCGGTGTTTATTTGCTATAATAATATGGTTATTTTGGGATAATATGCCCGTTGGAGGATCGTACGGGCCGATATTCCACAGGAAAGGAGGGGATACCCATGCGATATGACCGGTGGACCGGCGGTGATTATGATGCGGAAGCAGTAGAGCGGCTGCGCGCGGCGGGGTATCCTGCTCTGCTTTCCGCCGTACTGGCGGCCCGGGGGGCTGCCGCGCCGGAGGAAACCCTGCCGATGCTGGAGCGGGAGCGGCAGCTGAGTTACTCTCCGCTGCTGATGCGGGATATGGACAAGGCGGTGGAGCGCATCAACCTTGCCCTGAACCAGGGAGAGAAGATCGCGGTATTCGGCGATTATGATGTGGATGGCATTACTGCCACTGTGCTGCTGGTGGACTATCTGCGCCGCCGCGGCGGAGACTGCACTTTCTATATCCCCCGCCGCATCGAGGAGGGGTATGGTCTGGGCTGCGATGCCCTGCGGACCCTGCGGGACCAGGGAGTGACCCTGGTGATCACTGTGGACTGCGGCATTACCGGCGTGGAGGAGGCCCGCTTTGCCCGGGAGATCGGGATGGATCTGGTGATCACCGACCACCACGAGTGCAAGGATACGCTGCCTGATGCCGCCGCCGTAGTGGACCCCAGGCGGCCGGATTGTCCCTATCCCTTCAAGCACCTGGCCGGCGTGGGTGTGGCCTTGAAGCTGGTACTGGCGCTGGGGGGACAGAAGGAGGACGCCCTCTTTGCCCGCTACTGCACTCTGGCAGCCATCGGCACGGTGGCTGATGTGATGCGTATGAGTGATGAGAACCGCACCATCGTCTGCCGGGGTCTGGAGGCCATTTCCAATACAGATTTCCTGGGCCTGCGGGCCCTGCTGAAAGAGACGGGGCTTTTGGATAAAGAGATCACCTCTATCCAGATCGGCTTCGTCCTGGCCCCGCGGATCAACGCCGCCGGACGCATGGGAGAGGCGGAACTGGCCGCCAATCTGCTCCTCACCGACGACAGCGCCCAGGCGGAACGGATGGCCCGGGAGCTGTGCGACCTGAACCGGGAGCGCCAGGCGGTGGAGCAGGAGATCTTTGCCCAGGCGGTGGGCCAGATCGAGCATCTCCCCGCTGGGGAGCGCAGCGCCCTTGTCCTCTCCAGTGAGGTGTGGCATCAGGGCGTGGTGGGGATCGTTGCCTCACGTCTGAGTGAAAAGTATTCCTGCCCCAGTTTTATGATCCATCTGCAAAACGGTGTGGGAAAGGGCTCCTGCCGCAGTTACGGAGGCTTCAACCTCTTTGCCGCGCTGGAATCCTGCTCCGACCTGCTGGTGGACTTCGGCGGCCACGCTTTGGCGGCGGGCTTCAATATCCGGGAGGAGGATATTCCCGCCTTCCGGCAGCGGATGAACCGCTGTGTACGGGAGTACTGCAACGGGGAAGCGCCGGTATCCTCCCTGGAGGTGGATGTGGTTTTGCGCCACCCGGAGGCTGTCACGCTGGAGGAAGTGGAGGAGCTCAGCCGCCTGGAACCCTATGGCGCCGGAAACAGCCGTCCAGTGTTCGCCCTGATGGGCGCCAAGGTGGAGAGCCTGCAGAGCGTGGGCCAGAACCGGCATATGAAGCTGCGCCTGAGCAAAGGCACCTGCCATCTGGACGCCATTTTCTTCTCCACCACGGCGGAGGAGTGCGGCGTGTCGGCTGGCAGCCGGGTAGACGCGGCCTTCTATTTACAGATCAATGAATTCCGGGGCAACAGCAATGTACAGCTGCAGATGATCGACCTGCGGCCCTCTGTGGAGCCCAGCGGCCGGGAACGGGAGTGCCTGGACCTGGTGGAGCGGCTGACCCAGGGAGGAAAGATCACCCATAAGGAGGCCCTGCGCCTTCTGCCGGGACGGGAACAGTTTATTGCCCTGTGGCGCTGTATAGAGCGTATGGGCCGCAGCGGAGCGGTGTGCAGCCACCGTCTGCCTTTGCTGCGCCGTCTGGCCACGTCCTTGGACGGCAGCGAGAGCTTTCTGCGGGCGGCTGTTGGCGTGGAAGTCTTTGCTGAGCGGGGACTGATCCTGCTGACGCCCCGGGAGGACCGGGTGGTACTGCGCCTGCAGCCCGGCCGCCGGGCGGACCTGGAGCAGTGCCCGTACGTGGCACGGCTGCGCCGGATATTGGGAAATGAAGAGAAAGGAGACAGATGACGATGGCCACGGTAGAACAGCTCTATGAACATCTGGAAAAAACCATCCGCGGCTACAATATCTCTGCCGACCTCAGTCAGATACGGGCGGCTTTCGAGTACGCCCAGGAACACCATGGCACCCAGCTGCGGCGGGATGGGACGCCCTATATCACCCACCCCCTGCAGGTGGCTCAGATCGTGGCGGAGATGCGCCTGGACAGTGAGTCCATTATCGCCGCTCTGCTTCACGACTGCATTGAGGATACCGACAGCACCTATGAGGATATCGCCAAGCGCTTCAGTCCCACGGTGGCTGATATTGTAGACGGCGTCACCAAGCTGACCCGGGTACAGTACAGCACCATGGAAGAGGAGCAGATGGAGAACCTGCGGAAAATGCTCTTTGCCATGAGCAAGGATATCCGCGTCATCCTCATCAAGATCGCCGACCGGCTCCACAATATGCGGACCATGGAGTATCAAACGCCGGAAAAGCAGAAGAAAAAGGCCTTTGAGACCATGGAGATCTACGCCCCCATCGCCCACCGCCTCGGTATGCAGAAGGTGAAGTGGGAGCTGGAGGATCTGTCGCTGAAATATCTGGACCCGGTGGGCTACGAAGAGATCGTCAGCAAGCTGGAGGCGGAAAGCGCTGAGCATGCGGAGTTTATGAGTTCCGTCCAGGAGCAGATCACCCAGCGCCTGACAGAAATGGGCATCCAGAACACCACGGTCTATGGCCGGGTGAAGCACCCCTACAGCATCTACCGCAAGATGTATACCCAGGATAAGAGTATGGAGGAGGTCTATGACCTCTTTGCGTTCCGGGTGCTGGTGGAAACAGTGGCGGACTGCTACAATGTGCTGGGCGTGATCCATGACCTGTATAAGCCTATCCTGGGCCGGTTCAAGGACTATATCGCCACCCCCAAGCCCAACATGTATCAGAGCCTCCACACCACCGTCATCGGCGATGCGGGCATCCCCTTCGAGGTGCAGATCCGCACCTACGAAATGCACGCCATTGCGGAATACGGCGTGGCGGCCCACTGGAAATATAAGCAGGGCATCAACAAGGAGGGCGGTGAGCAGACCTATGAGTGGATCCGCCGCCTGCTGGAGAACCAGGAGGACGCTGATGCCGAGGACTTTATCCACAGTCTGAAGATCGACATGTTTGCCGACGAGGTGTTCGTGTTCACCCCCCGGGGCGATGTGATCAACCTGCCTGCCGGCGCCACTCCCATCGACTTTGCCTACTCCATCCACTCCGCCATCGGCAACACCATGGTGGGGGCCAAGGTCAACGGCCGGATGGTGGGCTTTGACTATGTGCTCCACAACGGCGACATTGTAGAGATCAATACCTCCAAATCCGCCCACGGCCCCAGCCGGGACTGGGTGAAGATCGCCAAGAGCAGCGAGGCCCGCAGCAAGATCCGCCAGTGGTTCAAGAAGGAGCGCAAAGAGGAGAACATTGCCCAGGGCCGCGCCTCCTTTGAGGCGGAGCTCAAGCACGCGGGGCTGACTATGAGCCAGATCACGCCGCCGGATGTGCTGCCCGCCATCCTCAAGCGGGTGGGCTTCAAGAGCCTGGATGAGATGTATGCCGCCATTGGTTACGGCGGTTATACCTCCCTGAAGGCCGTCAACCGCATCCGGGATGAACTGATCCACATGTCCAAGGCTGCCGCTGTGGAAAAAGCGGCGGCGGAGGCTGCCGCCGCGGCGAAGGCGGCCAAGGAGGCCAGCGAGGCAAAGACGGCCGCTCCCAAGCGGGTCAAGAGCGAAAAAGGCATCGTGGTGGAGGGCCTCTCCAACTGCCTGGTAAAGTTCTCCAAATGCTGCACGCCGGTACCCGGCGACGAGATCGTCGGCTTTATCACCAGAGGCTACGGCGTCAGTGTCCACCGCAAAGACTGCCCCAATGCCGACCCCAGCCGCCGCAGTGCCGGTGATGAAGGCCGGTGGATCAAGGTCTCCTGGGGCGAGGATATCAATGAGTCCTATGCTACCTCCCTGGAGGTGGTCTGCAAGGACCGTGCCAACCTTCTGGTGGATATCTCCACTGTCCTCAGCTCCAGCAAGGTCAATGTCTCCAGCATGAATGTCCATTCCACTGCGGACGGCTTTGCCATCTTCTATATCACCATCAACGTCACGGATGCCAAACAGCTGGATCAGGTGATGCGCAAGCTCCACCAGATCTCCAGCGTCATGAAGGTCAACCGTCCGGCGGGCTGATGCCGGGTGAGTACCGGGAAAGGAAATCAACTATGAGAGCAGTACTGACACGGGTCCGTTCCGCCTCCGTCACCATTGACGGTAAGGTCAACGGTGCCATCGGCCAAGGCTACCTGATTCTTCTGGGCGTGGGCCATAACGATACGGAGGAGGTGGCCCTGAAGCTGGCGGATAAGGTGTGCAACCTGCGGATCTTCCGGGATGAAAACGACAAGATGAATCTGAACCTGGAGCAGGTGGGGGGGAGCATCCTGGTGATCTCCCAGTTCACTCTCTACGCCGACACCTCCAGCCGCCGCCCGGGCTTTACCGGTGCGGCCAAGCCGGATCTGGCGGTCCCCCTGTATGAAGCCTTTATGGCCCGGTGCCGGGAGCGGGGCTTTACCGTGGAGCACGGGGAATTCGGTGCCGATATGCTGGTGACCTCTGAGAACGAGGGCCCGGTGACGATTATTTTTGATACCGAGGCATAGGGAGGCAGCGGGGTCTGCCCGGCCCCGCCAAAAAAGGATAAGGAGCAATACGATGTACTTTGATACCATAGAGGTAGCCCCTCTGATGACCAACTGTTACCTCATCGGCGATGAAACAGCCGGTGTATGTGCGGTGGTGGACCCCGGCGGATCACCGGAACGGGTGCTGGATATGATCCGCCGCAGCGGCCTCACGCCGGAGATGATCCTCCTGACCCACGGCCACTATGACCATGTGCGGGCCATCCCTGCGCTGCTGGAGGTCTATCCCGATCTGCCGGTGTATATCCATGAAAAGGAGCTGTGCCCGGCGGATGACCTGAAGGACCGCTACCATATGCCCCACAAGGGGAAAAACCAGCGGACCTATGGGGAGGGGGATACGGTGGCTCTGGGCAGCCTTACGTTCCATGTACTGGATACCCCCGGCCACTCCGCCGGATCGGTGACACTGCTGGTGGATGATGTGATGCTCTCCGGCGATACCCTGTTTGCCGGTACCTGCGGCCGCTGGGACCTGCCCGGCGGCAGCGGCGAGGCGCTGATGGCCTCTCTGGCACGGCTGTACCGCCTGGAAGGGGACTACAAGGTCTGCCCCGGCCACGGCGGTGCCTCTACCCTGGAGCGGGAGCGCCAGGATAACAGCTATATGCGTCAGGCGGTGGAAGGATGAAGCTGGAAATTCGGGGCAGCGACCACGAATATAAATATGTAGTGGAGCAGAGCCTGCTGGCCCTGTTTCCTCAGGAACGGCCGGTATATGAGCCGGTGGATCGGGAAAATGACCAGCGCTGGGCAGTGATCACCCTCCAGGAGGAGGGGGACCAGTGCCAGGTCACTGTGGAGCTGGGCTGGGACGGCGTATCCGCTCCGGCCAGCATTACCGTGGACCTCTCCGGGGACGACTATGCCCGGGAAGGCCAGCGTCGCCGGGGTATCGGGATGTGCTTTTTCCGGGCTGCCAAGGCGGTCACCGGCATCACGCCACCCTGGGGCAGCCTCACCGGTATCCGTCCGGCCAAGGTGGCTGCGGAACTGCTGGAGCAGGGCCGTACCCCTGAGGAGGCGGAGCATGCCCTGGAGGAGATCTACTTTGTCACCCCCCAGCGCGCCCGGCTCTGTATGGACGCGGCTCTGGCGGCCCAGCGGGCGGAGGCCCTGCTGGAGGAGAAGGACATCTCCCTCTACATCGGCATCCCCTTTTGCCCCACCCGCTGCGCCTACTGCAGCTTTGTCAGCAACAGCGTAGAGAAATCCTTTCACCTGGTGGAGCCCTATCTGGAGGCCCTGGGCCGGGAGATCGAGGCCGCCGCGGCCCTGGTGAAGGACCTGGGCCTGCGGGTCCGCTCCTTCTACATGGGCGGCGGTACGCCTACCACCCTCACCGCTCCCCAGATGGACCGGCTTCTCACCGCGGTGGAGTCAGCCTTTGATATGAGCGCCTCGGTGGAGATCACCGTGGAGGCCGGACGGCCGGACACCATCACCCGTGAGAAGCTGGAGGTGCTGCGCCGCCACGGCGTCAGCCGGGTCAGCGTCAACCCCCAGACCATGGAGGACCACGTGCTCCGGGCCATCGGCCGCCGTCACACAGCGGATCAGATCCGTGAGGTAATGGCCCTGGTGACCGCCATGGGCTTCCCCCACGTGAATATGGACCTGATCGCCGGGCTTCCGGAGGACACACCGGAGGGTTTCCGGCGGAGCCTGGACGAGGTGATGGCCTTCGGCACCGACAACATCACCGTCCATACCCTCAGCCTCAAAAAGGGCAGCCGCATCACCCTGGAGGGTACCCGCATCCCCACCGTGGACGAGGTGGGGGAGATGCTGGACTACGCCAACGGCGCTCTGCGTGCCGGCGGCTTTGCCCCCTATTACCTCTACCGGCAGAAGTACCAGTCCGGCAGCTTTGAGAATACGGGCTGGTGCCAAAGCGGCGGCGAGGGATGGTACAACATTTTCATTATGGAGGAACTCCACTCCATCCTCAGCCTGGGGGCCGGCGGCTCCACCAAAATGGTCAGCCCCGCCCGGGACCGGATCGAGCGGGCATTCAACTGCAAGTTCCCCCAGGAGTATATGCAGCGTCCGGAGAAGATCGCGGAAAATCAGCGCGCTTTCCGGGCATTCTATGAGCAGATGGGGTGAAGCCCCGTCCCGGAAGAAAGGAGCATGCTATGGCGTATTCCCTGAAAGAGATCAACGAAGCCGTCTGCAGCGACCCCAAGGGGTTCGTGGAAGAGTGTGACGCGGCGTATAATAAGAAGATCGAAGCGGCAGCCCGCCGCATTGCGGAAAACCGGACCAAGTCCCGGATCGTGCTGCTCTCCGGACCTTCCGGAAGCGGCAAGACCACCACGGCCAAGAAGATCGAGGCCAAGCTGGAGGAGATGGGCATCCAGTCCCACGCCATCTCCATGGACAACTACTTCCAGACGGTGGATCCGGAGACGGCTCCCCGGAACCGGGAGGGCCTTATCGACTATGAGTCTCCCTTCTGCCTGGATATGGATCTGCTCAACCGCCACTTCAAGATGCTGGACCAGGGGGAGAAGATCCACATCCCCAAGTTTGAGTTTGCCCGGCAGATGCGCTCGGCCATCAAGAGCAGTCCCCTGCGGCTGGGCAAGGATGAGATCGCTATTTTCGAGGGTATCCACGCCCTCAACGATATCATCACCGGCAAGAACCCCAACGCCATGAAGGTCTATATCTCCGCCCGTTCCAACGTGGTGGATGAGAGCGGCAAGGTGGTATTCAAGGGTACCTGGATGCGTCTGGCCCGGCGCACCGTCCGGGACGCCAAGTTCCGTGCCTGGGAGCCCTCCGTCACCATCAAGATGTGGGCCAACGTCCGCCGGGGAGAGAAGCTCTATATTTCCCCCTTCAAGGACAACGCAGATATCCAGTTCGACAGCTCCCTGCCCTATGAGGTCAGCGTCATCAAGAACTTCGCCCTGCCTCTCTTTGAACAGCTGACGCCGGAGATGGAGCGCTATGAGGAGATCGGCCATCTGTTGGAGGCCTATCCCAAGTTCATGGAGCTGGATGAGAAATATGTAGAGCCGGACTCCCTGATCCGGGAGTTTATCGGCGGCGGAATTTACGACGATTAAGGCCCGGCAGGGGCCCAAAATGAGGGAGGAATCCGATTATGGCCATTCGATTTGATAAAGAAGTGTGGGACCGGCTGCTGCACCGGACGAAAAAGACTGCCGCCGGCGCGGCGGAGGCTGCCAAGACCGGTGCTGCCATTGTGGGGCAGAAGGCGGAGGAGACGCTGGCCTGCGCCAAACTGCGTGCCTCCATCCGGGAGCTGAAAGGGGAGATCGACCGTCAGCTGCGTGCTGCGGGATCGCTGGTGTATGCCACTCACCAGGGAAGTCCCTCCGACAGCGATGAGCTCCAGACGATCCTGGAGCGGCTGGATGCCCTGAACCGGGATCTCAGCGACGCCCAGCGGGAGCTGAAGATCCTGAAAGGGGCCCTGTTCTGTGACGTGTGCGGAGCGGAAAACGCCGCCACAAACGTCTACTGTCAGGAGTGCGGTCAGCCTCTGAGCCGTCTGTAAGCGCCGTCTCACAACCCAAGGCAGGCATGACCTGCCGGGATAGGTCGTATACTTTCCTGGGGGCTGTGCCGCCTAATACGAGCAATGAAGAGGTTATTCCATGTCCAAAGAAAAGAAACAGTCCTTTATGGGCGGCGTTACGGTGATGGCGATTTCCACCGTATTTGTCAAGATCTGCGGCGCCCTGTACAAGATCCCTCTGAATAACATCCTGGGGGATGAAGGTGTCACCCATTTCATGAGCGCCTACAACATCTACGCTTTCCTGCTGACGCTGTCCACCGCCGGACTGCCTCTGGCTTTGAGCAAGCTGATCAGCGAGGCCAATGCCACTGGCCGGCGCAATCAGATGCGCCGCTGCTTCAACACCGCCATGGGCCTCTTTGTGGCCGTAGGCGCTGTGGGCACCGCCGCCATGCTCATTTTCACCGAAGAGCTGGCGGACCTTATGAACAACTCCATGGCCTACTGGCCTATCAAAGCCCTGGGCGTGTCGGTGATCTGCGTGTCCATCATGTGCGCCTACCGGGGCTTTGCCCAGGGCCGGCAGAACATGGTGCCCACGGCCGTATCCCAGTTTATCGAGGCCTTTTTCAAGCTCCTGATCGGACTGCCTCTGGCTTGGTACATCATCCAGATGGGGAAACCTCTGGAGATCGGTGCCGCCGGCGCTATCGTGGGCGTCAGCGCCGGTACGGTACTGGCTATGCTCTACATGATCATCAACTACCGCCGTCATCGGGGACCCATCCTCTGGGGCAGCGATACCCCTCAGAGCTACAGCACCATCCTCAAACGCCTTTTGTGGCTGGGTATCCCCATCACCATCGGTCAGGCGGGTATGAGCCTTCTGAACCTTCTGGATCAGACCATCATCCTGGGACAGCTCCAGAACGTCCTGGGCCTGGCGGAGAAGGAAGCTGCCGCCCTCTATGGACAGTACACCTTCTCCAGCACCCTCTTTAACCTGCCTGCCTCCTTCCTGCCCGCCGTTGCGGTCAGCCTGATCCCCGCCATCTCCGTGGCCGTGGCCCGGAATGAGCACGGGGAGATCAACCGGGTGGTCACCACCAGTTTCCGGCTCATCGCCATGCTGGCGATCCCTGCCGGTGTGGGACTGTCGGTGCTGGCAGGCCCTATCCTGCAGCTGCTCTATCCCGCCCAGGCGGAGGCGGCGGCTGCCGCTACGTATCACCTGCAGATGCTGGGTGTTGCCTCCATTTTCGTGTGCGTGATGCTGCTGACCAACTCCATCATGCAGGCCCACGGCAAGGTGCAGCTGCCTATCTATACCATGCTTTTGGGCGGCGCTGTCAAGGTGGGTATCAACTATGTGCTGGTGGGGAATCCTGACATCAACATCAAGGGCGCTCCCATCGGCACTCTGGTGTGCTACGGCCTGATCGCTCTGGTAAATCTGGTCATCGTCTGGCGGCTGCTGGAGGATAAGCCCAACTACCTGAAGATATTCGTAAAGCCTCTTCTGGCCTCTGCCATTATGGGAGCCACCGCATGGGCTGTCCATGGCCTGTGCGCCCGCCTGTTTACCGGCGGCTATGTCAAGGAGAGCCTGGCTACATTGGTAGCTATCGGCGCTGCAGTGGTCGTATACCTGATCCTGGTGCTGGCTCTGCGGCTCATCACCCGGGAGGATCTGAAGATGATCCCCAAGGGCGATAAGATCGCTTCTATCCTGCGAATCCGCTGATTTTGTCCTAAAGAGTCCCACTTTTTTCGGTAGATTCATACTTTTCGTGGATAAAATCCTTGCAACTGAGGAAAAAGTATGATAGATTAGTTGTGCATATTGTAAAACAGGGCGCTGCCCTTGACAAAAGAAATGGTAAAGGAGAACATTTCACAATGAATAAGGCTGAACTGATCAATGCGGTAGCAGAAAAGGCTGCCCTGTCTAAGAAGGATTCCGAGGCTGCTGTCAACGCCGCGCTGGAGGCCATTGCCGGCGCCCTGACCGAGGGTGAGAAGGTGCAGCTGGTGGGCTTTGGCTCTTTTGAGGTGAAGAAGCGGGAAGCCCGTGTGGGCCGCAACCCCAAGACCAAGGAGGAGATCCAGATCCCTGCCTCCAAGGTTCCCGTGTTCAAGGCCGGCAAGGCCCTGAAGGACGCTGTGGCGGAGTAAGATAAATGTTCAGCGGGGCGCGGCCGTTGCCGCGCCCCGCCTGTTTTGGTAAAGGAGAAGAGCCTTATGCGGCTGGATAAATATTTGAAGGTCTCCCGTCTGATCAAGCGCCGGACGGTGGCCAATGAGGCCTGCGACAATGAGAGAGTTACCGTCAACGGCAAAGTGGCCCGTGCCTCCTATGAGGTAAAGACGGGGGATGTGATCGCCATCCGTTTTGGAGAACGGGTGCTGTCTGTGGAAGTGGTGTCGGTCCAGGAGAATGCCGGGAAAGCCGATGCCGCGGCCATGTATCGCGAGATATAAGACCATTGGGAAACAGGCATAAATCGGACAGACCTCCCATATACATCTAGGGAAGATGGATATGGGAGGTCTTGCTATGCCCTATGAAGAGATGACAGGAATGCAGCACCGCTTGGAGCTGGATGGCCGGGAACGGCTGGTGGTGTCCGGCGTAGAGGAAGTGGAGCGGTTTGACGAGGAGGAGATCGTCATGGTCACCACTGCCGGAGTTCTGGTGGTGGGCGGAAATAATCTGCACATCGGCAAACTGAATCTGGACGGCGGGGAGCTCCATGTGGACGGCACGATCCATACCCTGCTCTATGAGGACAATGCGCCGTCTGCCAGCCGGGGCGGTTTCCTGCGGCGTCTGTTGGGCTGATGGGGAACTGTATTTCGGAGCAGCTGGCCCTGTTCCTGCGTTCTGTGCTGCTGGGCGGTGTGCTGGGATTGCTCTATGATCTGCTGCGGCCGTTCCGCCGTCTGGGCAGGGGGTTCTGGAACGGCCTTCTGGATACGGTATACGGCCTGGTGGCGGTATCCGGTGTGTTTTTCTTTGTGATGGCCGGCGACGGGGAACTGCGGGTGTTCATCCTGATGGGGATATTGGGAGGAGCCGTGCTGTTTTTCTGCCTGCTCAGCCACCTCATGCGGCCTGTTTGGGACTTCTGGGCATCAATATTTCTGAAACCTGTGCTGTGGGCAAAAAATTTTTTGGTGAAATGCTGGAAAAATTTCAAAAAACTCTTTTCTTTTTCCCAAAAGTGGTTTACAATAATGTTCACACAACGGCGGAAGCCCCAGGAAAAGTCTGATGGAAGAGGAGAAGATGAGATGGCCGGCGATTCCAAGAAGCAAACGCAAAAAGCAGCCAAAAAGCGGCCCAGCGGAAAGCTGACAGCGATCATTCTCCTGGCACTGTTCCTGGGGGTCGGCATCCAATTTTTGAACATGTATGGCCGCCTCCAGCAGGCAAAGGAGGAGGAGGCCACCTATGCTGCGCAGCTGGCGGATCTCCAGGAGACCAATGAGAAGCTGGCGGAGGATATTGCCAACAGCCAGGACCCGGAACTGATCGGCCGGGTTGCCCGGGAGGATCTGGGCATGGCGGCTGCGGGAGAGAAGATCTTCCGGTTTTCCAACTGAACAGGGAGCGGAGGGCGTATGCCCTCCGCTTTTTTGCATCCAGAGGGAAGAAAATAAAAAAGAGCCGCTGCGCACGGCAGCGGCCCAGGCGGGTGGGATATTGGAAAGCTTCCAACTGTATTGTACAGCTTGGCCCGTCCCGTGTAAATAGGAGCTTTTGCCGGATCGGGGGAGCTTTTGGCGAAACGGGGCGAAGGGGGCTTTCTGCCCGCTAAGGAATGGATAAAATAACCACTGTGCCGGCGAATTTGGAAAAATAGTTCTGTACAAGCCTGCCGGGAAATGGTACAATAGAACTACCCAAACAAGGGGAAGCAAGAAAGGAGCGATTTTATGAAGTTCACATTTACCTGCAAGAAGGTAGCCCTCAACGACTCCGTAAAAGAGTACGCCGAGAAGAAGATCTCCAAGCTGGATCGTTACTTCCGGGAGGATGCCGACGCACTTGTGACCTTCGCGGTGGAAAAGGATAACCGCTGTGTGGTGGAAGTTACCATTCGCGGCGGCGGCACCATTTTCCGTGCTCAAGAGGAGACAAAAGATGGTGATATCCGCAGTATCATCGATGCTGCCTGTGCTACCATTGACCGGCAGATCCGTAAAAACCGCACCCGCCTGAGTAAGCGTCTGCGTCAGGACGCTCTTGTCCCCGATATGCCCGCTGAGTTCGATATCAAAGAAGAGCGGGAGTTCGAGGTGGTGCGTACCAAGCATATCGCGGTAAAGCCCATGACAGAGGAGGAGGCTATCCTGCAGATGAATCTGCTGGGCCACGACTTCTTCGTTTACCGCAACCCGGAACATGTGGTCTGCATCGTTTATCGCCGGAAGAACGGCGGCTATGGTCTGCTGGAGACCGACGGGATCGAGGAATAAGGATCTGGATCATGGCGCCGTCAGGCGCTGTGTGATATAGCAGGGAGGGCGGAGCCTACGGGCTCCGCCCTCGGTCTGTCCATGAAAAGAACTGTAAGAAGATAAGCGCTTCCATACATCTGTAAAAAAACCGGCGGTTTTTGCCCTGCGATGAAAAGGACTGTAAGTGTTTTCTGACAAATAGCAAGACCAAATTTTGTGAAACAGCTAGAAAATTTCAGAATTAAAGGGAGGTGTATTGACACAGGGACTGAAAGTGGATACAATGAAGCTGAACTTTGGAACCGCTTACATAAAAAGCGGTAAAAGATAGATCCATAGAAAACTCTGTGGAGAAGTATTCGAGGAGGAAAACAGCCATGAACCTGAAGATCCGAGATCATTACAAATACGCCGTGGCGTGCCCTACCAGCATGGGCGTGCGGATCACCCCCGACGACCAGATGGCCGTCCACAACAGCACCCACTTCTATATGCAGGCCACCAGCGCTGAGAGCAACGTGCTGAACATCGCCTCCTCTCTGGGCGAGCAGGGCCTGGTGCTGACCAAGTTCGTCAAGGGCAGCCCCGTGGCTACCTTCATCAAGAACCAGCTGCGTGCCCGGAATATCTGCTACGAGGGCATTGAGGTGGAGCAGGGCGGCCCCTGGGGCTACCGTCATCAGTTCAACATCGCCGACAGCGGCTTTGGTATGCGGGCTCCCCGGGTCTGGAACGACCGGGCCGGTGAGGTGGGCCGCACCCTGAGCATCGACGAGTTCGATATCCCCCGGATCTTCGGCGAGGAGGGCGTGGCCATCCTCCATGTCTCCGGCCTGATCGCTGCCATGAGCCCTGAGACCACCAAGTTCTGCCTGGAGGTGGCCAAGGCTGCCAAGCAGTACGGCACCCTGGTGAGCTTCGACCTCAACTACCGCGCCACCTTCTGGAAGGGCCGCGAGGAGGAGCTCAGCGAGGCCTTCCATCAGATCGCCTCTCTGGCGGACGTGCTGGTGGGCAACGAGGAGGACTTCCAGCTGTGCCTGGGCTTCACCGGTCCCGAGGCCGGCGGCAAGGACCTCTCCGCCAAGATCGACAGCTTCAAGGCTATGATCCAGCAGGTGAAGGCCAAGTACAGCAATGCCCAGGTCTATGCCACCACCCTGCGTCAGGTCATCAGCGCCAATGAGCACCTGTGGGGCGCTCTCATGCTGGCGGACGACCAGTGGTACGTGGAGGAGCCCCGTCCCATCCCCGTGATGGACCGCATCGGCGGCGGCGACGGCTTCACCGGCGGCCTGCTCTACGGTATCCTGAAGGGCTGGGAGGCTGCCAAGTGGGTCCAGTTCGGCTGGGCTACCGGCGTTCTCGCCACCACCAGCCTCAACGACTATGCGGAGCCTGCTGATGAGAAGCAGGTCTGGGATATCTACGCCGGCAATGCCCGGGTCCAGAGATAAGGGAGGAACAAGCAGTATGAAGAAAGCGGATATCGGCCTGGTAGGCCTGGCGGTCATGGGTGAAAACCTGGTAATGAACATGGAGTCCAAGGGCTTCACCGTGGCCGTATACAACCGTACCACCGAGAAGGTGAAGAACTTTGTGGAGGGCCGGGCTGCCGGTAAGAACATCATCGGCACCTACTCCATCGAGGAGCTGGTGGAGAACCTGGAGAAGCCCCGGAAGATCATGATGATGGTCAAGGCCGGCGCTGCCGTGGATCAGCTCATCGACCAGCTGATCCCTCATCTGGAGGCAGGCGACATCCTCATCGACGGCGGCAACAGCCACTTCCCCGACACCATCCGCCGCACCCAGTATGTGGAGAGCAAGGGCCTTCTGTACATCGGCACCGGCGTGTCCGGCGGCGAGGAAGGCGCCCTGAAGGGCCCCTCCATGATGCCCGGCGGTTCCCCCGCCGCATGGCCCTATGTCAAGCCCATCTTCCAGGCCATCTGCGCCAAGGTGGAGGACGGCTCCCCCTGCTGCGACTGGGTGGGTGAGAACGGCGCCGGCCACTTTGTGAAGATGGTCCACAACGGCATCGAGTACGGCGATATGCAGCTGATCTGCGAGGCTTACCAGCTGATGCGGGACGGCCTGGGCATGAGCGCCGAGGAGATGCATGAGGTCTTTGCTGAGTGGAACAAGACCGAGCTGGACAGCTACCTCATTGAGATCACCCGTGACATCCTGGGCTACAAGGATGAGAAGGGTGAGACCACCGTCAACTACATCCTGGACACCGCCGGCCAGAAGGGTACCGGTAAGTGGACCGGTATTGCCGCTCTGGACGAGGGCGTGCCTCTGACCCTCATCGGCGAGGCTGTGTTTGCCCGGTGCCTGTCCGCCATGAAGGAGGAGCGTGTGGCGGCCTCCAAGGTGTTCACTAAGGAGATCCCCGCTTTCACCGGCGATAAGGCCGCCTTCATCGAGAACATCCGCAAGGCCCTCTACGCCAGCAAGATCATCTCCTACGCTCAGGGCTACACCCTCATGCGTACCGCTGCCAAGACCTACAACTGGAACCTCAACTACGGCGGCATCGCCCTCATGTGGCGCGGCGGCTGCATCATCCGCAGCGTGTTCCTGGGCAAGATCAAGGAGGCCTATGACAAGGACCCCAACCTGGTGAACCTGCTGATGGACGACTACTTCGGCGAGACCATCAAGGGCCTCGTTCCCGCCTGGCGCGAGGTGGTGGCTTACGCCGCCAAGGCCGGTATCCCCATGCCTGCCTTCTCCTCCGCCCTCAGCTACTTTGACGGCTATACCACCGCCAGCCTCCCCGCCAACCTCCTCCAGGCTCAGCGGGACTACTTCGGCGCCCACACCTATGAGCGCATCGACCAGCCCAGAGGTCAGTTCTTCCACACCAACTGGACCGGCCACGGCGGCAGCACTACCGCCAATACCTATCAGGCGTAAAAACCACTGACTATATGTTCTTTTTCTTGAAAGAAAAAGAACCAAAAAGAACTTTGCGCGAACGTTCCGTTCGCTGATAGAAAAAGAAAGGGGTACATTATCATGAAACTTCCTCTGAATGTTGATCTCAGCGGTAAAGTAGCTGTTGTTACCGGTGCAGGCGGCGTGCTGTGCGGTATGTTCTCCAAGGCTCTGGCCTCCGCCGGCGCCAAGGTGGCTGTGCTGGACCTGAACGAGGAGGCCGCTGAGAAGGTGGCGTCCGAGATCCGCGCCGATGGCGGCGTGGCCAAGGCCTATAAGTGCAACGTCCTGGAGAAGGAGTCCATGGAGGCCTGCCATCAGGCGGTGCTCCAGGATCTCGGCCCCTGCGACATCCTCATCAACGGCGCCGGCGGCAACAACCCCCGCGCCACCACCGACAAGGAGTACTTTGAGGTGGGCGACATCGACGCCGACACCAAGTCCTTCTTCGACCTGGAGCAGAAGGGTGTGGAGTTTGTGTTCAACCTCAACTTCATCGGCACCCTGGTGCCCACCCAGACCTTTGCCAAGGACATGGTAGGCCGTGAGGGCTGCAACATCCTCAACGTCAGCTCCATGAACGCCTACACTCCCCTGACCAAGATCCCCGCCTACTCCGGCGCCAAGGCAGCCATCTCCAACTTTACCCAGTGGCTGGCCGTCCACTTCAGCAAGGTGGGCATCCGTGTCAACGCCATTGCTCCCGGCTTCTTCTCCACCAAGCAGAACGCTGCCCTCCTGTGGAATGCCGACGGTACCCCCACCGCCCGCACCGGCAAGATCCTGGCCGCCTCTCCCATGGGCCGTTTCGGCGAGCCTGAGGAGCTGCTGGGCGCCCTGCTGTTCCTGCTGGACAACGAGGCCGCTTCCTTCATCACTGGTGTGGTGATCCCCGTGGACGGCGGTTTCTCCGCCTACTCCGGCGTGTAAGAGAAAACACAACATCAGCCCGGAGGCGGAGAGACCCGCCTCCGGGTACCCCTTATGGAGGTTACTATGGAGCAATTTACTTATGCGAAAACGGAGGCGGGCCTCTCTCCCGAGGAGATCCGTGCCGCCCTTCTCCAGTCCCTGGAGGGACGGGATCTCAAGCATGTCCTCATCATTCCCCCGGACTTTACCCGCTTCCACTCCAACGCCGGCTTTATCACCAATGTCTACTACCACACCCTCACCGAGCGGGGCTGTGAGGTGGATATTCTGCCCGCTCTGGGCACCCATGAGCCGGTGAGCCAGGAGCAGGCGGCGGCTATGTTCGGCGATATCCCCTATGAGAAGTTCATCCCCCACAACTGGCGTACCGACGTGGTGAAGATCGGCGAGGTGCCTGCCAGCTATCTGGAGGAGATCACCGAGGGCCTGTGGCATGATCCTGTCAGCGTGGAGATCAACCGCCTCATCATGGATGAGAAGTACGACCTCATTATCTCCCCGGGCCAGGTGGTGCCCCACGAGGTCATCGGCATGGCCAACCATTCCAAGAACCTGTTCGTGGGCGTGGGCGGCAGCGACATGATCAACAAGAGCCACATGGTGGGCGCCGTCTACGGCATGGAGCGGATGATGGGCAAGGACCACACCCCCGTGCGCAAGATCTTTGACTACGCCCTGGCCAAGTACCTCAAGGACCGGCCCATCCTCTTTGTCCTCACTGTTACCACCGCTCCCGGCGGCAAGATCCACACCCACGGCCTCTTTATCGGCGATACCCGTCTGGTGCTGGAGAAGGCCATCGCCCTGGCCCAGGAGAAGAACATCGACTTCGTGGAGACCGGCATCAAGAAGTGCGTGGTGTATCTGGACCCCAGCGAGTTCAAGAGCACCTGGCTGGGCAACAAGTCCGTCTACCGTACCCGTATGGCCATTGCCGACGGCGGTGAGCTGATCGTGCTGGCTCCCGGCGTGAGCAAGTTCGGCGAGGACGCCCAGGTGGACAAGCTCATCCGCAAGTATGGCTACCGGGGCCGCATCCACACCCTGGAGGAGTTTGAGAAGCCGGAGAACCAGGACCTGCGGGACAACATGGGCGCTGCTGCCCACCTGATCCACGGCTCCTCCGACGGCCGTTTCACCATCACCTACGCGGTGAAGAACATCACCAAGGAGGAGATCGAGGGCGTAGGCTTCCATGCCGCCGACTACGACGAGATGGTCAAGCGCTACGACCCGGAGAAGCTCTCCTACGGCTACAACATTCTGCCTGACGGTGAGGAGATCTACTTCATCCCCAACCCCGCTCTGGGCCTGTGGATCAATCGGGAGAAGTTCTGATATGGCGGTAAAGATTATTCTTCTGGACCTGGATGGTACCCTGCTGAACAAGGACAAGCAGATCTCGCCGGCCAACCGGGCCGCTCTGGAGCGGGCGGCAGCGGAAGGTGTGTACATCGTGCCCTCCACCGGCCGGTTTTACGACGGCATGCCTGCCGTGGTGCGGGAGCTGCCCTTTGTCCGCTATGTGGTTACCGTCAATGGTGCCCAGGTTTATGACGCGGTGGAGAAAAAGGTACTGCACCGCTGTGAGATCCAGCCTGAGGCGGCAGAGCGGGTATTTGACCGGCTGGATACCCTGCCGGTGATCTACGACTGCTTTATGGACGGCTGGGGCTATATGGACGAGAAGAATTATGCCCGGATCGACCAGTTCATTTCCGACCCCCGGGTCAACCGCATGGTCAAGGAGCTGCGCCGTCCTGTGGAGGACTTCCGGGGCTTTATCCGCCGGGAGAACCGCCCCCTGCAGAAGATCCAGATGTTCTTTACCGACATGGATCGCCGCAGGGAGGAGCTGGAGCGTCTGGCCCGGGATTTCCCGGACATGGCGGTGACCAGTTCCATCACCAACAACATTGAGATCAACGAAAAACACGCCAACAAGGGGGAGGCTCTAGGGTTCCTGTGCCGCCTGCTGGGCGTGGAGATCAAAGATACCATGGCCTTTGGCGACGGCAGCAACGACATGAGTATGATCCGGGCTGCCGGCATCGGTGTGGCCATGGCCAACGCCGACGAGGCTCTGAAAGCGGCGGCGGACTATATTACCGACACCAACGACGCCGACGGCGTGGCCAAAGCCATGGAGAAATTTTGCTTTCAACAAAACTGAGATAAGGAGAGATTGCCATTATGGATAACTTCAAGAATGTATTTTCCCTGGAGGGACGTACTGCTCTGGTAGTAGGCGGCGGCGGACTGGGCAAGCCCATTGCCCGGGCCCTGATGCAGAACGGCGCCGACATCATCATTGCCGACCTGAACCCCTCTGTGGCCGATGATCTGAAGGAGGAGTGCGCTGCTGAGGGCCGCAAGTTCTTCGGTGTGAAGGTCAACCTCCTGGATGCTGACAGCATCACCGCCATGGTGGCGGAGGCCAAGGAAAAGACCGGCCGCATCGACATCCTGGTCAACGCCGCCGGTATCAACATCCTCAAGCCCGCTGAGGAGTACGATGCTGCTGCCTGGGACAAGGTGCTGGGCATCAACCTCCGTGGCCTGCATCTGACCACCAGCGCCGTGGGCAAGGTCATGATCGAGCAGGGCTACGGCCGCATCCTCTCCATCTCCTCTGTCAAGGCCTTCATCGGCACCGACAGCGACTACTGCGCCTACTGCGCCAGCAAGGGTGCCGTCAACATGTACACCAAGCAGATCGCCTGCGAGTGGGGCCGTCACGGCATCACCTGCAACGCCATCGCCCCCACCTTCACCCGTACCCCCATCAACTCCTTCCAGCTGGATGATCCCGTGTTCTACAACAAGCTGGTGGAGCGCATCCCCCGTGGCCGCATCTGCACCACCAAGGACCTGGGCTGCGCCGCTGTGTTCCTCTGCAGCGATGCTGCTGAGTTTGTCACCGGTCAGATCCTCTGCGTGGATGGCGGTATCACTGCCAAGCAGTAATCATTACCGTAACAGAAAAAGATCCGTCTGTGGATACCCACAAACGGATCTTTTTTTCGTGTGTGATTCAGCCATCCAGATTGATATTGCTGCGGCTGTTGCGAAGCCGTGCCATGGCCCGGGCCAGCATAGCCTGGTTGGCCCGGAACTGTGCCTGGCTGTGGCTCTGGCGCAGAGCTTCTTCCGCCTGGCGGCGGGAGCGTTCCGCACGGTTGCGGTCCACATCCTCCGGCCATTCGCATGTCTGGGCAAAGAGGATGGTACGGTGCGGGGAGACCTCCATATAGCCTTCGGAGTTGACGGCCTCACGCCATTGCCCGTTCTGCTTGATCTTCACGGTGCCGGGCCGCAGTACCACCAGCATAGGGGCATGGCCTTTGAGGATCGTCCACTCGCCATCGCTGGCGGTAAAGGTAAGCGCCTCGATTTCCCCGGAGAAGAAACGGTGCTCCGGCGTTAGGATCTCAAAGGGAAAGGTGCTCTCAGCCATTTTTGCTCATCTCCTTGGCCTTGTCAATGGCCTCGTCGATATCGCCCACCATAAAGAAGGCGCTCTCCGGCAGATCGTCCACCTCGCCGTCCACAATGGCTTTGAAGCTGCGGATGGTGTCCTTCAGGGGGACAAACCGTCCGGGCTTGCCGGTGAAGGTCTCTGCCACGTTCATGGGCTGGGACAGGAACTGCTGGATCTTACGGGCACGGTAGACCACCTTGCGGTCCTCCTCGCCCAGCTCATCCATACCCAGGATGGCGATGATATCCTTCAGCTCGTTGTAGCGCTGGAGGCACTCCTGGACCCGGCGGGCCACCTCGTAGTGCTCCTTGCCTACGATGGCGGGGTCCAGGATACGGGAGCTGGACTCCAGGGGGCTCACTGCCGGGTAAATGCCCATCTCCGCAATGTGGCGGGAGAGAACGGTAGTGGCGTCCAGATGGGAGAAGATAGTGGCAGGAGCGGGGTCCGTCAGGTCGTCAGCAGGGACGTAAATGGCCTGGACGGAGGTGATGGAGCCGTTGCGGGTGGAGGTGATACGCTCCTCCAGTTCGCCCAGCTCCTCAGCCAGGGTGGGCTGATAGCCTACGGCGGAGGGCATCCGGCCCAGCATAGCGGACACCTCGTTGCCCGCCTGGACGTAACGGAAGATGTTGTCGATGAAGAGCAGCACATCCTGGTTCATCTGGTCCCGGAAATATTCCGCCATGGTAAGGCCGGTGAGGGCCACACGCATACGGGATCCCGGGGGTTCGTTCATCTGGCCGAAGGCCATGGCGGTCTTGGTGATAGCGCCGGAGGACCGCATATCATGGATCAGGTCGTTGCCCTCACGGCTGCGCTCGCCGACGCCGGTAAATACGGAGTAGCCGCCGTGCTGCTTGGCGATGTTGTAGATCAGCTCCATGATCAGCACGGTCTTGCCTACGCCGGCGCCGCCGAACAGGCCGATCTTACCGCCCTTGGCGTAAGGAGTCAGCAGGTCGATGACCTTGATGCCGGTCTCAAAGAATTCGATCTTGGGGTTGAGCTCCTCATACACAGGAGCTTTGCGGTAGATGCCCCAGCGCTCGCCGTCCATAGGCTTGCCGCCGTCAATGGGATTGCCCAGCACATCCACCACACGTCCCAGGGTCTGCTCCCCCACGGGGACCTGGATGCAGCTGTGGGTGTTGATCACCTTCATGCCGCAGCTGAGGCCATAAGTGGCTTCCAGCGCGATGCAGCGGCACTCACCGGGGCCGGAATGGGCGGCTACCTCCATGTGGATGCCGCTTTCGGTGACTACCAGATCGTGGAGCTTCCACTGCTCCTGAGGGGGATAGAGCACGGTCAGTACAGGACCGGAAATTTGGGAAATAATCGCCTCCTGGAGTGTCACCTCCATGTCGTTCGCCTCCTTGTGGTTAGGTTTCTCTGCTGTCAGAGCCAGACTGGCGCCGCTGATCTCGGCGATCTCATTGGTGATCTGGGTCTGGCGGGCCATGTTCAGGTCCAGGCTCAACTGCTTGAGAAGCTCATCTGCGTTGCGGGTGGCGCTTTGCATGGCGTTCATACGGGAATAGTGCTCAGACGCATAGGACTGGACCAGCGCGTCGTAAATGCGGGAGATCAGGAACTGGGGCACCAGCTGATCAAACAGTTCCTGGGGTGAGGGGTTGTAGATCACCTCTGTGAGCCGCTCCTCCGCCCGGATGTTCTGGAAATCCGTCAGGCGGATAGGCAGCAGACGCTTCATACGGGGTTCCAGCACCGGGCGCCCATCTTCGCCGCAGTAGAGGGTGAAGAAAATGCAGATCTCATCGGTGCGGTTGGCGTCAAAGGACTCCATCACGTGATAAGCCAGCTGGGTGGCGTTATAGAGGGAGGGGTCCTGAGCAGTGCCTGCCACTTCATACTCCGGTTCGATTCCCCGCTTGCGGAAGAACTGGGTGGCGATCATGCCCACCGTGACGATGTAGTAGTCGGACTTCTGCTTCTGGATCTCCTGGTAGGCCATGTTCAGGATGTTGTGGTTGTAGCTGCCTGCCATCTCCTTATCGCCGGCGATGACGATATAGGCCCGGCGGTGACCACGGTGGGTCCGGAGATAGGGGTGATCCACTTCCTGGGAGGACTCCAGAATGTCCTTCATGGTGGACTGGAGCCGCTGATAGTAAGCGTTGTTGTAGGGGATATGGTTGGTAAACTTCTTCATGCGGGCCGAGGAGACCATCTGCATGGCGCTGGTGATCTTGCGGGTTTGGCTGATGGCGTCAATGTGGTGCCGGATCTCGCTGACACTCTCCATAGGCTACGCCTCCCAGCGGGCCGCAAAGGCCGTAATGGCCTGCTCCAGCGGTTTGGACAGATCTTCGGGCAGCTCCTTACCCTGGTCGATAGCGGACATGATCTGGCTGTTGTCGCTCCACAGCCACTCCAGAAGCTTGCGGGAGAAGGTGGTCACCTGGTTTACCGGGATGTTCTGAAGGGCGTCGATCTGCAGAGCCTTGAGGAGAGCCACCTGCTCGGAGAGCTTGAGGATCAGTTCCCGAGGCTGCTTGAGCAGCTCCGTCATCCGCTCGCCCTGATCCAGGAGCTTCTTGGTGGCGGCATCCACATCGGCGCCAAACTGGGCAAATACAGCCATATCGCGGTACTGGGCCACCTGCAGCCGGAGACTTCCGGATACGGCCTTCATAGCGCCGTACTGGGCGGCACGGCCCACACGGGACACGCTCAGGCCCACGTTGACCGCCGGCCGCACGCCGGCGTGGAACAGCTCGCTCTCCAGATAGATCTGGCCGTCGGTAATGGAAATCACGTTGGTGGGGATATAGGCGGAGATGTCGCCTGCCATCGTCTCGATGATAGGCAGGGCAGTCATAGAGCCGCCGCCCTTTTCCGGGGACAGGCGGGCTGCCCGCTCCAGCAGACGGGAGTGAAGATAGAACACATCGCCGGGGTACGCCTCACGGCCGGAGGGACGGCGCAGCAGCAGGGACATGGTACGATAGGCCACGGCGTGCTTGCTCAGGTCGTCGTATACCACCAGGGTATCCTGGCCCTGGTACATGAAGTACTCCGCCACGGCACAGGCGGCGTAGGGGGCCAGATACTGCATGGCGGCGCTGTCGGCGGCGGTGGAGGCCACCACCACGGTGTGCTCCAGGGTACCGCTCTCCTGCAGGGTGTGGACCAGGTTGGCCACGCTGGCGGCCTTCTGGCCGATGGCGCAGTAGACACAGATCACGCCGGTGTCCTTCTGGTTGGCCATAGCGGAGAGGGCGATGGAGGTCTTACCGGTCTGCCGGTCGCCGATGATCAGCTCACGCTGACCACGGCCAATGGGGATCATACTGTCCACCGTCAGTACGCCGGTTTCCAGAGGGGTATCCACCGGGGCACGGTCCATAATGGCGGGTGCAGGGGCTTCCACGGGACGAAATTCCCGGGTGTGGAGGGGCATACCGTCCAGAGGACGGCCGATGGGGTCGATGACCCGGCCCAGCAGCTCCCGGCCTACGCCGATATCGGCTACGCGGCCGGTGCCCTGAACAGGTGCCCCGGGGTGTACGGTGTCGCTGCGGCTGAAGAGGGCGGCGCTGACGCCGTCCAGTCCCAAATCCAGGGCGATACCATAGACGTTGTTCTCAAATTCCAGCAATTCGCCGTACTCCGCCCGGCTCAGTCCGGAGATCCGCACGATGCCGTCGGCACAGCTCTGGACTGTACCGTATTCATAGCTGACCATTTCCGGATGGAAATCTTTCAGCTTATCCTGTAAAAACTTTCCCAGAGTTGCTTGATCAAAATTCAGCATGGACAGCCTCCCGTTACGCCAGCTTCTGCTGCATGGCCGTCAGCTGGGTGACGTAGCTGAAGTCGTAGACTTTCCCATCCACCAGGGCGGCAAAACCGCCGATGAGGGAGGAGTCGATCTCAGTGGTAAGCTCCAGATGGCAGCCCAGCAGCCGCTCCAGACGGTCGATAATAGCGCTGAGCTCCTTGTTGTCGCAGGGGGCAGCCAGCTTGAGAACGCCTTTCCGGGAGCCGGTCTTGGTGCCGGTGCCCAGAAGAATGTTGCGGCGGGTCTGCTCGTCAAAGCGCAGGACACGGCTGGCCATATCCACGGCCAGATCCGCCAGTTCCTCCTTGACCTCGTCCATCGCCCGGCGCTTTTCCTCAGCAGCCTGGGCACGGGCCTCGGAGAGGATGTTGTCAGCCTGGACCCGGGCCTTGTCAATGTATTTCTGACCGGTGGTCTGAGCCGCCATACGGCCTTCAGAGAGCATTTTGTCGCAGGTGGCCTGTACGTCTACCAGACGGGCGTCATAGTCCGCCTTGATCTTCTCGGCCTCTGCCTGCAGTGCCTTGGCCTGCTCCATTTGAGCGGCGACACGTTCCTCACGACCCAGCATGAACTTGTGCACCGGCTTCCAGATCAGTACCCGCAGCAGGATATACAGAACCAGGATGTTGACAAGATGGATGGCAATGTCGATCGGATACAATTCCATGACAAGCCCTCCTTTACGCCATTGTGAAGATGATGATCAGGGCGGTAACGAAGCCGTAGATGGCGCAGGACTCCGTCAGAGCAAGGCCCATCATCAGGGAAGCGCTGATCTTGCCGGAGGCCTCCGGCTGGCGGGCGGTAGCATCGGCGGCCTTACCAGTAGCAAGGCCCATGCCCAAACCGGCAAAGGCGCAGGGCAGCAGGGCCAGAGCAGCAGCAATAGCAATCATTCCAGTAGTCATAATTAAGTTCCTCCGTTTTCGTTGTTCGGCCTACGGGGCGGGATCATTCCACCGCTTCTCCGATAAAGGTCAATGTCAAAGTGATAAAGATATAGGTTTGGATCAGGGGGTGGAATACGTTGAAATACAGCCCCAGTACGCTGGGGAACCCGATAGCGGCGTTGCCCAGAGCAAAATAGAGCAGATCCATGACGATCAGACCGCCCAGCATATTGCCGAAGAGACGGCAGGCCAGAGATACAGGCACCGCCAGCTCAGAGACGATCTTGATGGGGAAAACCACAGGCGTAGGCTTTGCCAGGGATTTGATCCGGCCCAGCACGCCTTTCTTCTTGATACCGTAGTAGTTGATCAGAACAAATGTTACCAGGGCCATGGAAAAGGTCATGGTAATGTCGGAAGTGGGGGCGCGGACGCCCAGCAGTTCCACCGCCGCACAGCTGACCATAAATACGGCCACCGTAAAGATGTAAGAGGGCAGGTAGTCGCCCAGGCCGCCGGTATTGGACTTGGTGAAGCTGCAGATATACTCCACACAGATCTCCAGGACATTTTGTATGCCGTGGGGCCGGTCAGTCATGCGGGGGACCACCAGCAGACGGATCAGCACGGCAATGACCAGCAGCACTGCCATCATGACCCATGTGACCAGCACAGTAGAGCTTATCGTAGTTCCGCCGATCTGGACACGTTCCGCCCAGATGCTGACAGAAAAATCTTCTGCCGGCTTGGTGCCCAGCAACAGCTGCAGCAGCCGTTCCACCAGACACCACAGCCCTGCCACGATCAGGACCGTGGGCCAGATCATCTGCTTTTTGGTGACCTGCCGGCCGGACGCAGCAGCTTGCGAAGAAATATGCCGCCGCCACAGAAAGCCGCCCGCCGCCATGGCCAGACCCAAAATCAGCAGTGCGTAACGCAACAACAGTTCAGGCAATGTGTTCAACCCTTCTTTCCCTTGCGCGCAGAGATAAATTTGACCACCGCACCGACGATGAGCAGAAAGGAGATCGTTACTGCACAGATCAGCAGATCTTCTTTGGCCGTAAAGGCGCACAGCAGCAGCCCGGCGAAAGGACAGAAAAACTGTCCTACCAGCGCCCAAATCTTCAGACTGTTTGTGCCCAAGGAGTTAACGGCCAGCAGCAGCAGAAAGAGCTGTACGCCGCCGAACACCACGCCTAAAAGAAAACCCAGCATGCGACCTCCCTCTCACCGGATACAGCCGGTGATCCTTTCCCCGTAAAACGCTCGATTTTTTTACATAGTGGGTTATAGCACTTTTTTTTCACCTGGTCAATGTTTTTTTGGGGGTAATGGGAGCGGATTCTATTAAGTTCACAAAAATTTCATAGCTTATAAAGAAAACTTGCGGCGCATTTCCAACAGGAAGAAAGGGATGCTTCCAGGTAAAAAAGGAAGAAAGGGGACATGTGTTGTACGCCGGCGGAGGACGAAGAAAAGCCGGCACGGTGCAGCCGTGCCGGCAAAGAGCAGAGATACCTATTTATAATTATGATACGGTCAGGTAGTGGTACCGATAAACAGCTTGGGTGTGAGGGTGATGCAGTCAGGCCGCTCGATCCCCTCCAACCGGTCGCACAGGGCTCTGGCGGCCTCCACCCCCAGAAGGCTCAGACCGGAGTCGGCGGAGGTGAGGACATACTGGGACAGCTTGCCTACCCAGGCATTGTTGAAGCCGGCCACCGCCACGTCCTGAGGGATCCGCAGGTTGTGCTCCAGCAGGCAGCGAACGCCGCCTAAGGCCACCACATCCTCAGAGAAGATCACAGCGGTGAAAGCTTCGCCGCTGGCCAGGATCTGCTCCACGGCGTTGAAGCCGCCGTCAAAGCCGGTAGGAGTGGTGTGGAAAACATGCTGCTGGGCGTAGCCGGGGAAATGACGGTTCATGGCGTTGCAGTAGCCCTCCTGCTTGCGCCGGGCACTGTCGGTGTCCACGTCGCTGACATACAGGATGCGGGAGTGGCCCCGGGAGATCAGATGCTCCACAGTGATCTCGATGCCGTAGCGGTCGTCACACTGGATGGAGGAGACGTTTTCCCGGTTGAGAACACCGTTAACAAAGACGATCTTGGTGGAAGGGTGGTAGGTGTCAAGGGCCTGCTCGGTCTTTTCGTTCATAAACACGGAGCCGATGATAATGATACCGTCCACCCGGAAATCCCGCAGCATTTTGAAGGCCTCGGTGGGATCGGGATCATCGGTGTTGCAGAAGATGCAGCAGAACCCCTTCTTCCGCAGCTCCTGCTCGATGACGTAGGCAGTGCTGGTATAGTGGGTGTTGCGGATATCCTGCATGACGAGGCCCACCATGCGCATGGAGCTGGAGGCAAGGCCCCGGGCGATGCTGCTGGGCGTATAGTTGTACTTCTGCAGCACGGCTTCCACCCGCTTGCGGGTCTTGGGGCTGATATTCTGCTTATTGTTGACGACCCGGGAGACAGTGGCGATGGAGACATTGGCCTCCTTGGCGATATCATATATATTCATGCCATCCCTCCTGAACGGCAGCGTAAAAGCTGCTGAAATAGCGTTTACATGATAAAGTGCTTACATATGGACTATGATACAAGTAATCTTCAGCGATGTCAACATAAAATCGGTGAAAACAACTAAAAAATTTAAATGAATAGTTGACATGCAGGGGGATATGTGCTATTTATAGAAACAGAGAACAAGCCGCATTAATTGTAAGCGCTTTCTATATTGTGCCTGATTTGCGGTGCTCTGAAAATGTTTTTCAGAAAGGAGCTGCGTTATGATTTACAGCTGCTGCGCCTCCCTTGGGATGCTGGACGCGGTGGAGCGCGCAGGGTATGAGCGGATCATTCTGCCGGGGACGGAGGTAGCTGCCTGGTCCGACGGGGAATTGACTGCCGTGGTAGAGAGGCTGCGCCGCAGCCCGCTGACCTGTCGGGCTCTCAACAGCTTCTGTACGCCGGAACTGATCCTCTGCGGGCCCAACTACGATCCTGAGAAGGTGAAGGCCTATATTGACCGTCTGGCTCCCCGGGCGGCAGCTCTGGGAGCGGAGTACATTGGTGTGGGCTCTCCCAAGTCCCGCTCCATTCCCGATGGTTTTGATAAAGAGCTGGCTATGGAACAGTGGTGTGAGACCCTGACCATCCTCTGCGATGCCTGTGCCCCCCACGGGATCACAGTCCTTCTGGAGGCGGTGTGTGCCCTGGAGGGCAACTGGATGACCACCACCACTTCCGCTCTGGAGGTCGTGCGCCGGATGGGACGCGAGGACCTGCAGATCGTATTCGATACCTATCATGCCTTTATGATGGGCGAGGATGCCGCCCCCCTGAAGGAGGCTATGCCCCATGTCCGCCTGGTCCATGTGGCCCAGGACATCATTGGCCAGCGCCACTATCTGCGCTGGGAGAATTTTGGCGAGTACAAGGTCTATTTTGATGCACTGCTGGAAGCTGGATTCAACGGCGAAGTGGCAGTGGAGGCCTTTTACGACGATCCGGCGGAACAGCTGCCGGTTACTTTGAATATTATGAAGGCTCTCTGCGGAGAGGGCGGAAAGGAAGAACTATGAGCAAGGAATTTCTGGTAGTACTGGTGGATGACAATGCCCATGAGGCGATCCTGGACGAGGAGCGCAAGGAGCTGGAGGCGGTAGGCGGTACCATTCGCGCGGTGGACTGCTTCTCTGAGGAAGATATCATTGCTGCCGCCAAGGATGCCGACGTCCTCACCACTGACCATGCTCCCATTACCCGCCACATCCTGGAGTCCCTGCCCAACCTGAAGGCAGTCATTCGCCGGGGCGTAGGCTTTGACGTGGTAGATCTCCAGGCCGCTACCGACAATGGCGTGGTGGTCATCAATATCCCCACCTTCTGCGGCGAGGAAGTGTCCAACCACGTGCTGATGTTCCTCCTGAACACCGCCAAGAAGTTCACCCTCCTCAGCAGCCTGACCAAGGCCGGCAAGTGGAAGGAGGCCAAGGACGCCCAGAAGCCCATGGCCTGCATCCACGGGGAGACCCTGGGTATCGTTGGCTGCGGCCGTCTGGGCCAGATGGTGGCCAAGAAGGCCAAGGCTCTGGGTATGCGCGTCATCGGTTACGACAGCTACCTGCCCCAGCACGTGTTTGAGGAGATCGGCGTGGAGTCCGTGTCCTTCGATCAGCTGCTCCAGGAGTCCGACTATGTGACCCTCCATGTGGCCCTCACCGATGAGACCCGCCACATGATGAACGCCGAGGCCTTTGCCAAGATGAAGCCCACCGCCACCCTGATCAACACCTCCCGCGGCCCCGTGGTGGACGAGCCCGCTCTGATCGAGGCCCTGCGCAAGGGCCAGATCGCCGGTGCCGGTCTGGATGTGTTTGAGCAGGAGCCCATCGATCCCGCCAACCCGCTGCTGGCTATGGATAACGTTCTGGTCATGCCCCACTCCGCCTCCTATTCCGAGGCTGCCTTCTCCCTGCTGCGCACCAACGCCGGTAAGGAAGAGGTCCGTATCGCTCAGGGCTCCATGCCTATGAATCTGGTGAACAAGGGCGTTACCCCCAAGGCAAACCTGGCCCCCTATCAGGCCTGATCATATTGCAGGAGGAGATTTATACATCATGAAAGTTGTCAATTTGCAGGAGCCTAAGAACATCTATGTTACCGAGCGCGAGATGCCCGTCCGTGAGAAGGGTATGGCGCTGCTGAAGATCAAGGCCGCAGGTATCTGCGGTTCCGATATCGGTGCTTACCGGGGTGTGAACAACCTGGTCAGCTATCCCCGGGTCATCGGCCATGAGCTGGCCGGCGAGATCGTGGAGATCGACGACGATAACCCCAAGGGGCTGAAGGTGGGCGACCGTGTGGTCGTAGACCCCTACCTCTACTGCGGTCACTGCTATCCCTGCTCCCTCAAGCGCACCAACTGCTGCGAGGACCTGAAGGTCCTGGGCGTCCATGTGGACGGCGGTATGGCCGAGTACTTTGTCCATCCCGCAGATATGCTGATCCCCATTCCCGAGGGCATGTCCTGGGAGCTAGCTCCTCTCTCTGAGCCTCTTACCATTGCCCTCCACGCCCTGCATCGCGGCCAGCTGAAGCCCGGTATGCACATGGCCATCAACGGCGCCGGCGCTATCGGCCTGCTGGCTGCCCTGGCTGCCATCGCCTACGGTGCAGAGCCTATCCTCATCGACCTGGTGGAGGAGCGTTTGGCTTATGCCCGGAAGCTGGGTGTCAAGCACACCATAAACCTCAAGACCCAGGAGCTGATCCCCACCATCCGTGAGATCACCGGCGGCCGTATGGCTGAGGTGGTCATGGAGGCCTCCGGTGCCAACGTGGCCATCCGCAACACCCTGGATATGGTCTCCTACGCCGGCACCATCGTCCTCACCGGCTGGCCCAAGTCCGAGACCCCCCTGCCCACCGACATGATCACCAAGAAGGAGCTGGATATCCGCGGCAGCCGCACCAGCGCCGGTGAGTTCGAGGAGGCTCTGGAGCTGATCTCCTCCGGCAAGGTGGATGTGGCCGCTGTCCTCAGCAAGGTCGTGTCCCTGGACGAGGCTGCTGACGCCGTTGTGGAGCTCAGCGAGCACCCTGACCGCTATCTGAAGATCAACGTGGTCCTTTAATTTGTTGCTCCTATCTTTCTTGTTTACTCTTTTGTTTTCCTCTTGATAACCTAGCCGGGATCAGGCGCCATCTGGGATGGCGCCTGATTCTGTTCAGCCCGGAAAAGATATCCCGGAAGGGCTGTGTTACCCACATGGAAAGGACTTGCTGCTATGATTACAGGAAATATCAACCATATTGACCCCCAGCTGTATAAGTATCCCGGCTTCCGGCAGGCTCTGGCCTACCTGGCCGCTCTGGAGAATTTCCCGCCGGTGGGGCAGGCGGGCATCGATGGGGAGGAAGTTTTTGCCTCCGTCCAGTCCTATGACTCCAAGCCCCACGCTGATATCCCCTGGGAGTGCCACAGGGCGTATATCGACATTCAGTACGTCTACTCCGGCCGGGAGAAGGTAGGCGTTATGCCCGTATCTGATCTCTCCGGCTTTGACTATGACCAGGCCAACGATATTGCCTTTACGCAGGAAAAGACGGAAGGGCAATGGGTGCCGCTGGAGGCGGGAGACTTTGTGATCCTCTTCCCGGAGGATGCCCATCGGCCCCGGGGATATTTCGCAGATGCCCCGGAGGCTGTGGAAAAGATCGTGGTAAAGGTTCGCTGCCGCTGAATACCGCATATACAGAAAAACACCGCAGGAAGAAATCATTTGCGTTTCTTCCTGCGGTGTTTTTATATGGTTGTCAGGTTACTTCTGACACTGGGTGATTCCCTGTTCCGTTACCAGATAGGTCATGAGAACGTCGTGGTCCTCCACGGGGATATCCTCCGTTACCAGGCGGCTGCGGCACAGCAGCATGGTGGGACAGCTCATGCGGGGCAGATAGCGGTCATAGTAGCCGCCGCCGTAGCCCAGACGCTGCCCTTTGGCGTTACCGGTGCAGCAGGGGACAATGGCCAGGTCGAAGTCCTGGGGCTCCACCAGGGGACAGTGGAGCTTAGGGGCCAGGATGCCGTATTTGCCGCTGACCAGATCACTGAACCCCTGGACCTGCCGGGCTTCCATAATGCCGGGAGTGGTGCAGAGGGGGACAGCGAGGATCTTACCGTCCTGAAAAGCGGAGCGCAGCAGGGCGGTGGTATCGATCTCCCGGTCGCTGCCCACATAGCAGAAAATGGTCCGGGCCTTTTGATAGGCGGGGGAGTTTGTCACCAGACGGCAGATGGCAGCATCCGCCTCCTGACAATAGGTGGGGGACAGATTCTTCACTGCTGTGGCGATGGTTCCACGTAGCTCACTTTTTGTCACGGGCTGCTCCTTTCAGATAGGCGAACCAGAACAGGGCGCCTACACACACGCCGCCCACCAGGTTGCCCAGGGTGACGGGAATCAGGTTGCCCACAAAATAGTTGCCCCAGGTGAGGTTCTCCAGAGCCACACCGGCGGACTGAGCCGCCTCCACATAGGCGGGGACATTCTTGGCAAACAGGCCCAGCATGCAGTAGGTCATGTCGGCAATGGAGTGGTTGAAGCCGCAGGTGACAAAGAACATCACCGGGGCCCAGGCGCCGATAAAGCGGCTGATGCCGTCCTTGCCGGACAGGGAGAGCAGCACACCGATGGTGACCAGGATGTTGCACAGCACGCCCATAAAGAAGGCGTTCTGGAAGGGCATAGTCATCTTGCCCACTGCCAGCTTCATGGAGAAGGAGGCCAGGGCATTGCTGCCGGCGCTGAGCCAGCCGAACTGGGCGCAGATAAAGGAGAGGGCCATAGAGCCGATAAAGTTGCCGATGTATACGAACACCCAGTTGCGGAGCATAGCCGCCAGGGTGGCCTTTTTATCCAGGACGCTGATGGTGATAAGGGTGTTGCCGGTAAAGAGCTCAGCACCGGTGATCACCACCATGCCCAGGCCAAAGGCAAACAAAAGGCCGGATACCATACGGATGGTGCTGTTGTTGTCCAGCGCATAGGTGGCCATGTTGGTCACGCAGGAGGGGAAGCCGATCAGAAAGCCGGCCAGAATGCCCAGAAGCAGCATCTTGGCGATAGAGAGCTTGGTCTTAGCGGCTCCGGCGTTGGAATAGTTGGCGGTAGTTTCCGCCGCAGTGAACAGGTTCATAGATCATTCCTCCTTGCGAACACGGGAAAATAGATGGTGGATGTTACTTGGCGCTGCGCTTGGCGGCCTCCACCACATGGCCGATCAGTACGCTGGTGGTGACGGCACCCACGCCGCCGGGAACGGGAGTGATGGCCTCGACGATGGGCTCCACTTCCTCAAATACGGCGTCGCCGGCAATAGCGCCCTTGCCGCCCTTGGCGTTGATCTTCTCAGCGTCCCAGTTGATGGACACGTCCACCACGATCTGGCCGGGCCGGACATACTCCTTGGTGAGGCTATTGAGCACACCGGCGGCGGAAATCAGGATATCGGCCTCCCGGGTCACGGAAGGTACATCCTTGGTGCGGGTGTGGCAGACGGTGACAGTGGCGTTCTTGCCCATGAGCATCATAGCGGCAGGCTTGCCTACCACCAGGCTGCGGCCGATGACCACTGCCTTCTTGCCGGTGCAGTCGATGCCGTAGTGGTCCAGGATCTCCATGCAGGCGGCGGGGGTGCAGGGGGCAAAGCCCAGCTCTTTCCCCATGAATACGCCGGCGTTGGAGCCGTCGGTCATACCGTCCACGTCCTTTCTGGGGTCCAGACGGTTGCAGATCTCATCCTGATCGGCCTTCAGATGCTTGGGCAGGGGCCGGAACATAAGGACGCCGTGGATATTGTCATTGGCGTTGATCTCATCGATGACCTTGAGAAGCTCCTCCTTGCTCACATCCTCCGGCAGCAGGAACTTCTCCACTGCCACGCCCAGGGTCTCCGCCCGCTTGGTGGCGCCCCGCTCGTAGCTGAGATCGTCGGGCCGCTCGCCGCAGCGGATGATACCCAGCGTGGGCTGGATGCCCTGAGCTTTCAGCGCTTCGCAGTCGGCAATGATCCGGGCATTGAGTTTTTCGTTGACTTCTTTACCTAACAGCAGCTTAGCCATGATATGTACCTCACATTATTTTTTCAGGGGGAGACGGGGCTCAGGCGAAAAAGCCGGCCTTCACCGTCTCGAAGATCTCGTCGGCCATGGCGCCGTATTTATCCAGCATGCCAAGGCACTTGGCGTTCATCTCCTCAGCGGCCTGACGGTTCTTCAGGGTCTTGGTGTTGATGAACACGTTGAGAGAGGCGGCCTGAAGGGCACCCTTGACGCAAACGGCGCCGCAGCCGGCGTCGCTGACCGCCAGGCGGCTGCCCTTGGCGGCAAACACGGCAATGGCCTCAATGGCCTCGCAGCACAGCTCCATGATCTTCATGGGGACCTGGCAGGCCACCAGGGTGGCCTCCTCCAGGATCTGGTCCCGGTTGGGGTCGTCCTTGGGGATGCCGTAGGCCTTGGCCAGAGGCTCAAAGCCCTTGGCGTCGGCGGCGATCTGATCCAGCAGATCCTGCTGCAGCTGATCGCACTTGGCCTTCAGAGCGATGATCTCCTCCTCCACGTCGGCGTACTTCTTCTTGCCCACGGTGAGGGAACCCACCATGTTGCCCAGGGCGGTACCGATAGCGGCCACCAGGGCGGAAGCGCCGCCGCCGCCGGGGACCGGGGCGTTGGAGGCCAGAACGGTGACAAATTCTCTGCAGGAAGCATTGGCGAAATCCATAATCGATCTCCTTATGATAAAATGAAGAAATGGTTCAAAATATGCGCCCGGCAAGCCGGCGCGTGGCCCTCCCTGGGGATCGGTATAGGGACAGGCTACAAAATCCATCAAAAAACGCCTTGCCGTGAAAAGAATCCCGGCGGCGGAATCGCCGCCGGGATTGTATACCGGTTAGCTGGGCAGGATGTACAGTCGGCTTAGAACAGGCCGGAGACCTTGCCAGTCTCGGTGTCCACATCGATGCGGCGGTAGGCCGGATCGGAGCTGGTACCGGGCATCATGGAGATGGTACCGGCCATGGGGCACAGGAACTTGGCACCGCCGTACTCCAGGATGTCCCGGATGGGCAACCGCCAGTTCTTGGGCACGCCCTTCCAGGAGGGCTCGTGGCTCAGGGACAGGTGGGTCTTGACCATCATGGTGCAGTAGTCAGCGTACTTGGGATCGCTCTCGAAGCGCTTGGCCTTCTCCAGAGCCAGAGGAGCCCAATCCACGCCGTCGGCGCCGTAAACTTCCTTGGCGATCAGCTCCACGCGCTGACGCAGAGGCATCTCCAGAGGATAGAGGAACTTGATCTCGTTCTTCTCCTGGCAGGCATCGATGACCACTTCAGCCAGCTCGATGGCACCCTCGCCGCCGTAACGCCAGTGGTTGCTCAGAGCGCAGCGCACGCCGTGCTCCTTGCAGAGCTTGCGGATCAGAGCGATCTCGTTGTCGGTATCGGTGTAGAACTGGTTGATGCAGACCACGGGGACGATACCGGACTTCTTGATGGTGTTCACATGGTGGAACAGGTTCTCGCAGCCCTTCTCCAGCAGCTCCAGGTTCTCCTCCACATACTCCTTGGGGAGGGGACGGCCGGCTACCACAGCGGGGCCGCCGCCGTGCATCTTCAGGGCGCGGATGGTGGCCACCAGCACGGACACGTTGGGGGTCAGGCCGGAGAGACGGGCCTTTACGTTCCAGAACTTCTCAAAACCGATGTCGGCAGCGAAGCCGGACTCGGTGACATGATAATCAAACAGCTTCAGAGCCAGACGATCGCCGATGATGGAGGACTGACCGATGGCGATGTTGGCAAAGGGGCCGGCGTGGATCAGCACGGGCTGATGCTCCACGGTGTAGCAGACGGTGGGGTTGATGGTGTTGCGCATCCAGGCGGTCATGGCGCCGGCCACTTCCAGATCCTCGGTAGTGACGGGGTTGCCCTTGCGGTCATAGGCCACGACGATCTTGCCGATACGCTCCCGCAGATCCTTCAGATCCCGGGCCACGGACAGGATGGCCATCAGCTCGGAACCCACGGCGATGCCGAACTTGGACTCCATCAGGTAGCCGTCCTTGGGGCCGCCGATACCGATGATGATGTTGCGCAGACCCTGGGCGCAGAAGTCCAGGACCCAGCCCATCTCGATGCGCTTGGGGTCGATGTCCAGTCGCTTGAGGCCACGCTTGGCCAGCTGCTCGTCATCGTAATTGCGCTCATGCTGCATACGGGCGTTGAGGGCTACCATGGCAAGGTTGTGGGCGTTCATGATGTCGTTGATGTCGCCGGTGAGGCCCAGGGAGAACTCGGTCATGGGCATCAGCAGGGCGTTGCCGCCGCCGGCCGCAGTACCCTTGACGTTCATGGTGGGGCCGCCGGAGGGCTGACGCAGGCAGCCGCCAACGTTCTTGCCCAGTTTGCCCAGGCCTTCGATCAGGCCCAGAGAAGTGGTGGACTTGCCCTCGCCCAGGGGGGTGGGGGTAATGGCAGTCACTTCGATGAACTTGCCGTCGGGCTTATCCTTCAAGCGGTTCATGATCTTGATGAAGTCCAGCTTAGGAGTCTTGCCGTAGGGGATGATCTCGTCGGGCAGCAGGCCCAGCTTCTCCCGGAAATATTCCACGGGGGGCAGGGTCTTCTCCGCTTCCTCGGCGATCTGCCAGTCTTTGTATACGGTGGGGTCCAGAGTAACTCTGCCGTTTTCGTCTACATACTTGCCATCAGTAAAATTGATTGCCATAGTAGTCCTCCTTTTTCTTCGGAGCCTTTCACCATCTCCGAAGATCGTTTTTGTTCAGCGCCGTGCATCAATCGTCCGCAACTCCCGACGCACATCGTTAATAATTTAACGGAACGGCTATATTGTAACACTCTATAGGTAAGAAGTCAACAGTATTTATCAAAATCAGCAAGATTTATCCCGATATTTTCGCCTCTTTTACAGACTGCCGTTGCAGGGCGCTTCCTGCCGGCCGGGCTGGGTGCCGGGGAAGGGGAACTCACTGCTCTTTACTGATCCGGGCGGCCTCTCTCACCAGCGTCATGACCTTCCGGGTCCGGATGCCACGGGCCACTGCGACGGCAAATTCCTCGTCATAGGCCGCCTGCAGCTGATCCATGGTGATGTGGTTTTGCTGGCAGATCTCCGCCAGGGCATCGGCCACATCCTTCTCTGTTACCTCGATCTTCTCCAACCGGCTGATCTCATCCACAGTAGCGTGGATTTTGAAAAGCTGCAGAGCTTCGGGGCGGGCCTCCTCACGGAGTTCATCCTCGCTTTTCCCGGTGAACTGACAATACATCTCCATGGTCAGGCCCTGCTGTGCCAGCTGAGCACGGAGGGTCTCCATCTGCTCCTCCACAGCTTGCTCCAGCTCCTCCTGGATGGGATGGATGTCCAGCGTAGAAGCAGCCTGGCGGATCAGACGGTCCTCCAGATCCAGCTGTCCCCGCTGGTCGGCATAGTCCTGGAGGCTGCTGCGCAGATCCTGCCGCAGTTGTTCCAGAGTGTCCAGGCCCAACGCCTTGGCAAAATCATCATCCAGTTCATAGGGGCTCTGCTGGCTGATGTGGTGGATCGTGCAGCGAAACTCTGCCGCCTTGCCTGCCAGCTCCTGAGCATGGTACTGCTGGGGGAAGGTGACTTTCACTGTGACAGTATCTCCGGGGTTGCAGCCTATGAGCTGCTCCTCAAAGCCGGGAATAAAGGTTCCACTGCCCAACACCAGGGACTGGTGTTCCGCAGTGCCGCCGGGGAACTGCTCTCCATCACAGAAACCGGCGTAATCCAGCTCCACCGTGTCGCCGTTCTGGGCGCTGCGATCGGTGATGGGGGTAACTTTCGGTGTCTGCTGGCGCAGCCGCTCCAACTGCCGGTCCAGCTCCTCATCGGTGATCAGGTGGCGGGTGTACTGGGCCTCCAGGCCTTTGTAGGTAAAGCTCATAGTTTTGCTCCTTCGTTTGATATTTTCCGCCGGACGGGCGGAGGAAACCAGGCAGACTGTTGGGCAGCCGCCTGCCGGGGTAAAAAAATCGCCCCTGGGCCAGGGGCGATTTACATTACTGGAAACAGGCGCGGACATCGCCGCTCATATAGAGGGAACCCAGGGCACAGGCAACGCCGTCTTTGCCCTCGGCCTCCACAGCTTTGGCAACGCCCTCCTGGACACTGGCGCAGGGGGTCGCTTTCACGCCCATGGCCTGGATGCGGCGGGCCAGCTCCTCGGCGGACATGGCCCGGGGATTGTCAGGCCGGACAGTGAAAAACTGCTCTGCCAGGGGGACGATGAGGCCCAGAATGGATTCCACATCCTTATCCGCCATGACGCCGGTAACGAAGGTGAACTTTCTGCCCGGGAACAGCCGCTGGAGGCTTTCCGCCGTAGCCCGGATGCCGTGGGGGTTGTGGCCGCCGTCTACAATGAACACCGGGTCCCGGCGCAGCACTTCGAACCGGGCGGGCCAGCGGGTATGGCGAAGGCCGTCGGCCACCGCTTTGTCAGAGAGGTTCCAGCCCTTGTTCCGCAGCACTTTCACCGTCTCCAGCACCACCGCGGCATTACGCATCTGGTAGACGCCCACCAGAGGAATGCGCAGATCCTGCCAGCCGCCGTAGGAAAAGCTCTGGCCGTCCAGGTCAAAGGGACCGGGAACGATGGCGGAGAAATCCGCTTTGTGCAGTCGGGCGCCCTTCTCCTGGCAGACCTGCTCAAACACCGGGTCTGCCTCCGGATTCCCGCCGTAGATCACCACATCGCCGCCGGACTTGATGATACCAGCCTTGGCGGAGGCAATGTCCGCCATGGTGGGGCCCAGCTCCTTCACATGGTCCAGACCCATCGCCATGATCACCGCCGCCTCCGGGGTGTCGATGATATTGGTGGAGTCCAGCGCGCCGCCCATACCAACCTCCAGCACCACGATGTCACAGTTGTGGCGGGCAAAGTAGAGCATAGCCAGGGCAGTGATCAGCTCAAACTCCGTGGGGGAGTCGGCCATGCTGTCGGCAAAGGGACGGATGTAGTCGGTCAGCTCTGCCAGCTCATCGTCGGGGATGTTCTGGTGATCGATCTGCATGCGCTCATTGAAACGGTTGATAAAGGGGGAGGTGTACAGACCTACATGGTAGCCTGCTTCCTCCAGAATAGAGGAGAGCATAGCGGCGCAGGAGCCCTTGCCGTTGGTACCGGCAATGTGGATAAACTTCAGCTTCTTCTGGGGATTACCCAGCTTCTGGAGCAGCTCCTGGGTCCGTTCCAGGCCCAATTTACTGCCTTTCCAACAGATGCTGTGGATATAAGTGAGTGCTTCGTTGTACGTCATGGATGATTACCTGATTTCTTTCCCTGAAATTGCCGCCGGGGGATGGCCCGGCGGCAGGATGATTGGATATATGGGTTATGCCCGGTGGACGATGGGGCGGATTACCGGACGATAGACAGCCCGGTTCACCACGGCAACCAGAAGTGCGTTTACCAGGATCGTAACAGGCTTAGTGGTCAAACGGCCCAGGAAGTTGGTCCACAGCAGCACAGAGAAGGCGTTGGTGTTGCCCATCACGATGATGCTGTACATGGTAGTGGTGACGGTGCCCACCAGGAAGCTGTTGACGATGCCCGCTACCAGAACGGTAACGACTACCTTCCAGCTCTCACGGGTGGAGGACAGGTCGCTGTGGAACACATACTTGGTGCTCAGACCGGAGATCACGCCCACCAGGACGGGACCAAGTGCAATGGGGGGGAACCAGATGCCGTAGCCGCTGAGGACAGTACCCAGGATATCAGCGATCAGTGCTACGATGGCACCGCTGAGGGGGCCCAGCCACATACCGGCCAGAACGATAGGCACGCTTTCAAAGCTGATGCGGAGAATGTCGCTGGCCTGGATGCTGAGGAATCGGGCCAGGATGATCTGCATGGCGATCAGAGCCGCCATCAGGATCAGATTGCGGGTGGAAAAGATGCCGTTTTGGTTACGCTTCATACGCGTTTCCTCCTTTTTCTCTGCCCGCGGCAACGGGCTGCTGCTAGGAGATAAAGTGCGCATAGAAGCTACCTACACAAGGGGTGCGGACATAAAAATACCAATCCAAAGTGGGCGGGCCCACTGTGAATTGGTATTAGACATCCGTAAATTGTGCGGTAGCGGATGCAGCATTACATCGTAGGCCCTATTTCGCGGGGGCCTTTCGTGCAAGGGCGACTTCCCAGCCACTTGCCACTTTACGCGCAATGCTTACTCTACCAATCCTATTTTATTGTCTTGCTCTGTGTGGATCCCCACAGAACGTGACCATCATACACTATCCTGGACCAGATTGCAAGATGCTTAACAAACTTTTTCCAAAACTTTTTAGTTTTGTGCCTTTTTCAGCCGGGTAATAACGATATCGCCGATATTGGCCATATCTTCGGCGGTAAAAGCGCTGCGGAAGTTATCAGAAAACAGGATCTGGGCATTGGGAGGAAACTCGTCGTCTCCCAGCCACAGAAGGAAGCGGATGGTAAGACCCCGCATCAGTTCCACCTCATAGCCCACATCGCTCTGGGAGATACTCTTGGCCCCCAGCCGCTCCATGGCCTGCCGCAGCAGATCCGGCTTGAAGCCGTAAGAGAAAGCGAAGCGCTTGATGCACCGGCCGGTGAATTGCTGGAGGTAGACCTCTCCCCAGGGGAACTCCCGGTAGGTGAGATACTCCCCGCTGGGCAGGGCGTAGGCGCCGTCCAGCAGATAGCGGAGGAACAAGATCCGCTCAGGGTTGCTCAGAGGAGTGGGACCGGTGATGGTGAACTCCGGGTGGGACACGGTGTAGGTGCCCCCCATGAACGACAGTTCCAGCGTCCGGGTGTCCTCATTCCAGGGCAGGGCGCACCGCAGAGCCATCTCAGCCGGGTCCCCCTCCTGATAGCGCTTGAGGTAGAACTCCAACGGCAGCTCTTCCTTGTTGTTTTTTCCGTAAATAGGCTCCATAGCGGTACTCCTTGTTTTAGTTTGCCCGGTGGCCGGGCGGGGAAATCTTTGTTGTGGATAGCGAGGTGCCGCCGAAGCGGATGGCCCGGCGGCACCTCGCTGCCGTACCCGCGGGTGCCGGCTTTTTTACTCCTGGCTGACGCTGGGGAAGAGACTGCTGTCCGTGTGGGGCAGGAAGCAGGCGGCCACAAACTCATCCATATAGCCGGGCTCATTGCTCAGCTCCAGGTAGGTCATGGACCGGCCCAGCTCAAAGACCTTCTCCCGTGCCTCGCTGCTCAGCAGCATGGCATAGGCACCGGCCTGAGAGGAGTTGCCGATGTAGTGGAAATTCTCCAGGGGGATGTCGGGGAACATGCCGATGGTGACGGCGTTCTTCATGTTGATGCCGCTGCCGATACCGCCGGCCACATAGACCCGCTCGATCACGGAGGCGTCGAAGCCCAGGGACTGGAGCATGGTCTGGGTAGCGGAGAAGATAGCGCCCTTGGCACGGATGAAGTTGTCGATGTCGACCTCGTTGATGACCACGTCCTTGATGCCGCCGGTGTCCTTCTGCCAGGCGATGACGTAGGAGCCCATACCGTGCTCGTCGTGGAGGATGCGGGGATTCTCACGAATGAATTTGCCCTTGCCGTTGATAGCGCCGGTGCGGAAGAGCTCGGCGATGATGTCGATGATGCCGCTGCCGCAGATACCGGCGGGCGCCTCGCCGCCCACCACGGTGAGGGTGGGCTCCAGGGTCTCCTTGTCAATGGTGCAGGCCTCGATGGCGCCGTCGGTGGCACGCATGCCGCAGGAGATGTCGCCGCCCTCAAAGGCAGGACCTGCGGAGCAGGCGCAGGACATCAGGAACTCGTTGTTGCCGAATACCAGCTCGCCATTGGTGCCAAGGTCGATGAACAGGCTCAGCTCCGGGTGGTTCCAGATCATGGATACCAGCGCGCCGGCGGTGATGTCGCCGCCCACATAGCTTCCGATGTTGGGCGCCACGATCAGCTCCGCCATGGGGTTCATCTTCAGGCCGATATCCCGGACATAGATGTAGTTTGTCTGGAAAAAGCTGGGGACAAAGGGCTCCATCCGGATGGGGTCGGACCACAGGCCCAGCAGCAGGTGGTTCATAGTGGTGTTGCCTGCCAGCACCATGCGGTAGATCCGCCGGGGGTTGATGTTGGCGCTGCGGTACATCTGTACCAGCATGGGGATGATGGACTCCTTGATCACCGCGTCCTGGAGACGGCGGCGGCCGCCCAGCTTGTCCGATTCAATGATACGGTTGATGACGTCGGCACCGTACCGGATCTGACCATTGCCGCCGCTGGCCTTGGCCAGGATCTTTCCGGTCTGGAGATCCACCAGCAGTCCCGCCAGGGAGGTGGTACCCAGGTCCAGGGCAAAACCTACGATGGGATCGGTGTTGTCCGCAGGCAGCACATCCCGGATCATCAGACGCCGGCCATCGCCGTCGTGGGAGATAACGCACTTGACGTGGAACTCGCTCTCCCGAAGGACCCAGCTGAGGTCCCGCAGCACGGGATAGGGTAGGATGATGTTCTCCCGGGCGTAGCCGGTGGCATCCTCTACCGCCCGGAGGAGCCGCTCGTTATCGGGCATGGTGTCCTCCAGGGTGGGCTCCGCAAGCTCCAACGGCAGGAAGCTCAGATCACTGCCGAAGGTGATGCCTGCGTCCATCATCTTCTGGTGCAGCTCCTCGAAAATAGCGATCTCCTCCGGAGAGCTGAGATCAGCCACCTTCATGCGGCTGCGGTAGGCGGAGGCAATATCCGGTACTTCGATGACAGCGTCACCGCTGACCTGAGCCACGCAGGCCAGCCGCCAGCCGGCGGCGTACTCCTCGGAGGTGATATGGCGGTTGATGGGGGCGTCAAGATAGCCGGAGGCCAGACGGACCCGGCACTTGCCGCACACGCCGTTGCCGGAGCAGGGGGCGTCGATGGCGACGTTGGCCTTCCGGGCCACGTCCAGCAGCTTCTCTCCCGCATTGGCAGAGATGACTACCGGATCGCTGCCCTCGATCATGAAGGTAATGGTAAACATAGACAGACATTCCTTTCCGGTCTGTATAAAAAAGGTTGGGGCACACTTAGATTCAGTATATCCGGGGGTGGGAGCTTTGTCAAGGAGAGTGTTAATTTTTTGGCAATATCCTGGGAAAGTAGGAAAAAAACCAAAAATGGGGGCCGCATCTGCGGCCCCCAAAGGGAAGGATATTTTTACATCAGAGGCTCCAGGTTCAGCACCGGGTGACCCTTTTCGGTGAGGAAGCTGAGCAGCTCTTCGGCATCGGTGGTGATGGTCTCGTCACCGATCATGTCGCAGAAGTTGTCGATGCCCAGCATCTCCTTGGCGGTGGCGTTGAGCCGGGGGGCCACGTCGTCCTTGAGCTCCTTGGGCATCCAGACGATACGAGCCACACCGCCCTCAGCGGCGGCAAACTTGTGGCTGGCGATGAAGTGGCGGCCATGGCCCATGAAGCCAGGAGTCTGTACGCCGCCGCCGGTCATGGAGGCCAGCTCGCCGAAGGTCATGCCGGTGGGGGTCATGCCCTTGTACTCACGGTTGACGATGATGAGACCGTTGGAGAAGGGCTCGATGCCGCAGATGCACTCGAAGCAGCCGCAGGAGGTCATGGGGTCCTCCATGATGGAGTACAGGCTCACATGCTCCAGAGCGCCGTGAGAGGCCTCGTGGACCATCCGGTCCACGTCGGGATAGTAGCCCTTGACGGGATCGGTGCAGCCCTCCTTGCTGATGGGCTGGCAGGGACCGGCGTCGTTGAGCTCCTTGGTGGCCTTGGCATCCAGCCAGCTCACCGCGCCGCACAGGCCCAGACGCTCAGGAGTGACTACGCAGCAGTGGCTGGGAGCGAAGGACTGGCAGAGGGTGCAGGTGTAGAACTGATCCACGCTCTCATCGGTGAGGGAGCCCAGCCGGTCGTCACGGGCGTTGTAGGAGGGCATGGCCTCCTCGTCCAGGATGCGCTTGGCCTCGGCAGGATCGGTGACCAGGGTGACCTGGCACTTGTCCACAACGGCGTCGAACTCATCCATGATCATATAGTAGAGGACCTCGCCGAAGTGGTGCATACGAAGACCCTTGGCAAAGGCGTCCTTGCTGATGCGGATGCGGATCTGGTTGCGCTGACCGGTGTGCATCACGCCCTCCATGTAGTTGAACCAGGCGTGGATCTTACGCTCGATAACAGACTCGAAATCCTTCTGCATCTTGGCGCCGGCTACCTCGATATAGGTGGCGATGGGGTACTCCACCTCGCCGCTGTCGATGTCGGGGCCTACGATGGTGATCTTGTGATCCTCCACCTGGTCCATCTCCCGCATGGTCACCAGCTCGCACGTTACGTTCTTGCTGGACCAGAACTCCACCTGCATGTCGTTCTTGCGGATGATCTCGCCCTCGAAAGCGGCGGCAAAGGCCACGGGGATAGGCAGCTCCTTGACCTTGATCTTGATGTTGCGCAGGGCCAGGGAGTGCTTGACGGTCTCGGTGTGGTCGCCCACATACTCCAGAGCGCCGGGGACCTGGAGATCGCCGATGTCCTGATCCACGATGACGGGGAAGCCCAGGGCGATGGCGCCGGCACCGGCGGAGACCACCACTTCATTGAGAGGCCCGAAGGTGTTGACAAAGGCGGGGACGCGGTCCTTGGTGTACTTGAGAAGGGCACCCAGATCACCGGCCTGGACATTACCGAAGATCAGCGCCGCACGGATGGCCACGGTGACCACATGGATGACGCTGGTAACGTCGTGGCCCAGAGGCACCACACGGAACTCAAGACCCATCTTTACGCCCTCAGCGGCAGCCTGCTCAATGCAGTCGCCGATCATGAAGGTCATAATACCCTTGGACTGATAGTCCTTCACCACGTCAGCCACGTCAGCGGCGTTATCCGCCTTGCCCAGAACTACGGCCACACCGGGGATGTCGCCGGTGACCAGGGGCACGCCCAGGGAGCGGATGATGGGGTCAGGCACAAAGCCGATGCCGGAGTCCTCGGCGTAGGGGTCGCTGCCGCCCACGTACTTGAGGCCCTCAATGATCTCAGCGCCCACAGCGGTGGCAAGACCGGCGTTGAGGGCCTGAGCGATATCGTCCTGATTGGTGATGAGGCTCTTGAGGACGCCCACGCAGGCGGGCAGATCCCCCAGCGTCTTCACCTTCACGCCGGTGGCGGCGTAGATGGTGGGGAAGAAATAGGCGGTGTCGGGGAAAGCCACAGGGGTATCCGCACCATATTTGGCAATCGCGTCGTTCACAGCGCCCTCGGTGAGCCCCGCCACGGCGTTGGAACCGGCATAGATCAGGTCAGTCAATGCACTCATAGGTTACAACCTCCTCAAAATTCATATCCATTAGAATACATGCTCGATGGTACCAATATACCAAAAATACCGCTTTTTGTATAGGGCTTTTCCGGAGGCAGCCGAAAAAATTTTCTATCCCGCCCGGGGGGATCGGCAGCGGCCTTGCCGGAGATGCCGTCGGATACAAAGAAGATTCGCTGTCTCTGCCAAGGATGCGCCCCTTTCCCGGGGGGCGCCGGAGAAAAAATCTCCAAGGCATCTTGACAATGTCGATATTCGAGAATATAATGCAGGCAAGTAATATCGATATTCGAGAATGGGAGGCGGCCACCGTGCCCAGAGCTAAATTTCAGACCTTGACGGAGCAGATGTATTACATTCTTCTGTGTCTCAGCCGGGAGTGCTGCGGCATGGATATCATGGACCAGATTCCCGCCATGACCGACGGCCGGGTGCGGGTGGGCTCCGGCACCTTGTATAACCTCCTGGAGCAGTTTTTGGACGCGGGAATGATCCGGGAGACCCGGTGTGAGGGCCGCCGCCGCAGCTATGTGCTCACCGACGAGGGGCGGCAGCGGCTGGAGGAGGAGTACCAGCGCATCTGCGCCCAGGGGGCGGATTACCGCCGGATCATGGGAGAGGAGGTTTCCCGATGAAAAACACAAAGCACCAGTTGATCCCCTTTTCCACATACGATCTGACGGGGATGGAACAGCACCTGGAGAAGATGGCCCGGAAGGGCTGGCTGCTGGATAAAATATCCGCCCTGGGCTGGCGGTACCGGAGGATCGAGCCCAAGACGCTACACTTCACCGTCTCCTACTGTCATCGGGCTTCGGCCTATGACCCGGAACCTACCGAGGAGGTCCAGACCTTCCACGACTTCTGCGCCCACACCGGCTGGCATCTGGCGGCGGAGTTCGGGTCCATGCAGGTGTTTTATAACGACCAGGAGGACCCCACCCCCATCGACACGGACCCGGCCCTGGAGATCCAGATGGTGGGCCGGGAGGTGAAGCGGATGCTGCCCGCCCAGATCTTCCTGCTGCTCCTGGGCTTCTGGATGGGCGGTTCCTGGTGCTACAGCCTTGTATATGAGCCCATCGATCTGCTGGCCAGTCCCACCAGCCTCTTTACCGGCCTGTGCTGGCTGGGTCTCATGGTGTGGTCCGTGGCGGATGTTATCACCTACCTTATCTGGCGGCGGAAGGCCAGGCAGGCGGCGCAGAGGGGGGAATTCGTCCCTACCCACGGCTGCCACCGGATCATGCAGGTGGTGATGGCTCTGGTGGTGGTGGGAGTGGTCTACTTCTTTGCTGCTGCCCGGCTGCCGGGGCTGCGGCTCCTCACTTGCATCATGATCCTTGGTTTCGTGGTGCTGTTCCTGGCGGTAAACGGCACCAAGGATTTTCTCAAAAGCCGTAAGGTCTCCCGGAACCGCAATCGGGCGGCTACCATCGCCGTGGATGTGCTCCTGGCAGTGGCGCTGACGGTGGGGATCTCCTATGCCACGATCAGCCTGGCGAGAAATGGAGACTTTTCCCTGTCGGCGGATATCGAGCCCCTCCTCACCATCGCGGATCTCACCGGCGAGGAGGACCCCCGGTACGTGGTCCGCAGCCATGTGGAGTCCTCAGTGTTCCTGAAGGTCCGGGATTTTACGGAGGAGGTCCATCCGGAGGAGACTATCCGGCTGCCGGAGATGCGAACCAGGATCGTGGATGTGCATCTGCCGGGGGTCTACGACTTCTGCCTGCGGCAGCTCCTCCACGAGCGGGACGACTGGGAGGGCTTTACCGACGACGGGACGGTGATCACACCTTACTATATTTATAAGGAAATAGACCCCGGTCTCTTTGGGGCCCAGGCCGCCTGGCAGCGGTATGCCGGCGGGGAGAACGGGGAGCCCACGGGGGATTACCTCCTGAGCTACCCCGGCCGGCTGGTGACCATGGAATGTGACTGGGAGCTGACGGCGGAGGAGATGGCTGCAGCTGGAGCAAAGCTGGCACCGGCGGAGTAAACGGCACCGGACGGCAGATTCCCAGGACCCTGCCATTGACAATACCGCCGCCGGACGGTATAGTAAGAGCGATGATTTTTCCACACCGGAGGATTGACCATGGAGAATATACATGATATTGCCCTGCAGGACTGCCCCCTCTGCCGGGGGACGGGAGCCCTGGAGGAGGAGGGCGGCTGGCTGGTGTACGTTCAGTGCCTGGACTGCGGCTGCCGTACCGTGGAGATGGCCTACCACTCCGAGGAGGAGCGGCAGGAGATGGCGGAGAAGGTGGCTCTCTCCTGGAACCTGGGCAAGGTGATCTACACCGGCCCCGGCGACTGAGCTCCTTTTCCTGAAAACGGTACTGTTTCCCATTCAGAGCATAAAAAACCGGAGGAATCCAAACGATTCCTCCGGTTTTTGCTTTTGGAAAGAGAGCGTTTAATCCGCCACAGGCTGGAGATCATCCAGGGAGAAGCTCTGCCCCATGATCATGACCGTACCGCCCTGAAATTGAGCGGGATCATAGATCTCGTCAAAGGTCAAGAGCATCTCTCCCGTATAGGGGGAATATTTGGAATACGGCATACTTCCCTCGATTGTCCGGCCGTTTTGATCGTGTAAGACTACGCTGGAACCCCAGGGGTTTCCGCTGTTCTCCTGATCTTCCCAGTTTTTCATGAGACTGTTCAGATTCCCGCTTTCATTGGCCAACCGGACCGACAGGCCCACAGGGGAGAGATAGATCTCCTCTACGGTAACCGTCTCCTCCGCCAGCTGGATGGTCTGCTCCGGCTTGAGGGTCCAACCAAAGTCTTTTCCGGACAGCGGGATGGTAAAGGTCCACTCTCCTGGCGCCAGCACAGGTGCCGACGACCATGCTTCTCCTTCAGCGCATCCCTTCAGGTTTCCCAAGGTCAGTTCAAAACATTGGATTTCATTGGCCCAGGTCAACTCTGCTGAGTCTGAATCAAAATTGCCGGCTGTATAATGATAGACCAGTAAGAAAGACAGGGCGTTGTCGTCCGGGTCATCATCTGTCCATATCTCGGCTCCTCCATAGGTTCCATAACTTCCATAGCCGCCATCGGGTTCGTTTCCGTCTGTCCCTTTTGGACGAAGATGCCAGTCGTCAAAGCGGTAAGCATCCTGATTCAGTACAGTTCCATCCGATACCGTCAGCTCGCCAACGATCGCCACACTTCTGTGGTCGGAATAGACCTGAGAAATATGGACTGTCTCTCCGTTCTCTGCTGTGGAAGTCAGATCCACTGCCATGAACCCAGGGGCCAACAGCTGGGCATCCTCCTGCGTTCCTCCGAAATAGGCCAGGATCCGCTGATCCAACCCTGTAGCCACGGTAAAGGCACAGGCCATCAGCAACAGGGCTGCCGCTGCCATGGCGGCGGTCATCTTTTTCATACAATGCATCGGTTTTACCTCCTTTTGCTCTGTCAGGAGGCGGTCCAGCATGGCCTGCTCCTGCTCCGCCGTGGGCTTCACTTGGTCTAAAACACGCTTGAATTCACGCTTGTCCATACTCTTCTACCTCCAAAATCTCTTTTAGTTTCTGTCTGGCCTGAACAAGCCAGGTGCGAACAGTAGAGGGATTTTTTCCTAATATCTCCGCTGTTTCCAGGGCAGTATACCCTTGGTAATAGTGGAGATAGAGCACCATGCGGTATTTCTCCGGCAGGGACAGGATATACTCCCAAAGCGCTCCATCCTCCGGCTGTTCCCAGGTCAGATGTTCCCATGCGTCCTCGCTTGCCCGGTTTCTCCTCCACCAGTGTTTCAGCTGATTCTTACACTCGTTTCGGGCAGTGACGATGAGCCAGGCCTTTTCGTGCTCCGGATCACGAAAGGGTTTCCCATACTCTATCACCTTGCGAAAGACAGTCTGGGTGACATCTTCTGCATCGGGTACATTTTTCAGCAGCATAAGGCAGAGCTGATAGACCATGCCTACATGCCGCCGGTAGAGGGTGGCTATTTCCTCGCCGGTCCCAATATTTCCCATCCGGGACACCTTCTTTCTTGCCTCTCTGCTTTATACACAATCGAAGGAGGCAAAATGTTGACCTGGGGATACATTTTTAGAAAAGTAGATTTTGAATAGAAGGAAGGCACAGATAAAGAAAGCCGCTGGAATCCTACGATTCCAGCGGCTTGTTGGTTGGGGGGAGAGGACTTAAACCTCTGCCCCCCGCTTTTTTGCGTTGGGAAAGAGCTTTGTGCCCGAAGCGCCTTAGATCTCCAGGTAGGAGTCGGCGTACAGGGTGTGGTTCTTGAAGACGTCGCAGCTCTTGATGGTCTCCATCAGGCGCAGGTCGCAGGGGTTGACGATAGCGGAGGTCAGACCCTGCATCATGCACATAGCCACCAGGGCGCTGTCCATGATGGGACGGATGTGCTTGGGCATACCGTTGGAGTTGTTGGACAGACCACCGGTGGACTTGAGGCCCTCGTCGGAGAAGGCCTTGATGGCGTTGAGCACGTCCATCTGCTTGTCCTGCATGCCCTTGACAACCAGGAACAGGGGGTCGAACCACAGGTCGTCGGACTCCATGCCCAGGCTCAGGCCGCGCTCGAGCATGTTGTGGCAGTGCATCATGCGCTCCTCGTTGTCCTTGGCGATACCATCGGCAGAGCACAGGGCGATGACGATGGCGTCGTTAGCGGCGGCCAGGTTGATGTTGTCGATACGGCTGCCGGCATCGGCGGAGTTGACGATGGGCTTGCCGTTGGTGCGGTTATAGACCTTGATACCGGCCTCGATAGCAGCCTTGTTGGCAGTATCCAGAGCCAGAGGCACGTTGTTGAAGTTCTGCTGCAGCAGCTGGACCGCCCACTGCATCAGCTCGGGACCGTTGGACTCAGCAGGCCCGATGTTCACATCCAGGTAGGTAGCACCGGCAGCGATCTGCTCGGCAGCGCGCTTGAGGATGGGGCCCTCGTCGTAGGTCTCCATAGCCTTGCGGATAGCGGGGGAGATGCAGTGGATCCGCTCGCCGATGGTGACGAACTGCTTGCTGGCAGGATCGTGGCCCTTGTACTTGACCTCCTTGTCCTCCAGCTTGTAGGGGCCGGTGACAACGATGGGAGGAGCAGGAATGACCTTCTTGGGAGCGGGGGCGGGAGCGGCCTCGGCAGCAGCGGCGGGGGCGCCGTCGGCAGCGGGAGCCTTGTAGCTCTTCTTCCACTCCTCGTCACGCAGGTACTTCACCAGCTGGACAGCCTCAGTGGTACCAACGATGACGCTCCAGTCAGGCAGCTTGTCCTGGATCTCGCCCTTCATGACGGCCACCTTGCCGGGGATGATCAGAGCGCGGCTCTTGATCTTGTTGTTGATGTCGAACTCATCGAAGAACTTCTTGATGGAGGAGCTGGAGAACTTGCCGGCGGCCCAGGCGGTCAGAACGGACATACCGGAGGCGTCGGTGATCAGCAGGTTCACAGGCATCTTGGAGCGCTCCAGCTCGCCGGACACCAGGAAGTAGGTCAGAGCGAAGTCCACGGTCAGGCAGCAGGGGCTGTTCTCGTCGGCACCGTTGATGGGATAGATGCCGGGGGCCACCTTCATGGGCTTCTGAGGATCGGTGAAGATGTTCTGACGCAGGCCGTAGAGAGGCAGAGCCTTGGCGTAGGTCATCTCGGAGCAGACCACGATGGAGCCGTACTTGCAGGTGAACAGGCTCAGCAGAGCGGCCTCCAGGTGGGCATTGCCGCCCGCCAGAGCGGCCACGTTGACGATGGAGGGATAGCCGAAGGAACGGTCGCCGTCCTTCAGAGCAGCCCGGCGGATCTCAACAGCGCCGGCATAGGCGTCCTTGATGGAGGCGGTGCCCACATCCAGGATCAGGTTCTTGTTGCCGGCAGCTTCCAGCTTCTCCACAGTGGCGTGGAGCTCTTCCAGGTTCGCGCCCCGGACGCCCAGCAGCACCTTGGCCTCGGTGGCCACAGCGCTCATGTCGGCGTAGTTGGAGGCGTCAGCGCCGTCCAGGATGAAATCGGTACCCTTGAGAGCCTCAACGGCAGCCTTGGCGGCAGCCACATCGGTGCAGCTGAGGACCAGGGGACGGCCCAGAGCCTTGGCCTTGTTCACCAGGGCCACATAGTCATCGGCAGACTTGTCGGCGCTGTGGTTGACGAACACCATCTCCACATACATCCGCTCGCTGATACGCTCATAGTCCACCTTGGGGATGGAGGCGATCACAGCGTCCTGCTTGGCCTCGTCCATGCAGTCGCACAGGGCCACAGCGTACAGCGTCTTGGAGACCAGGGTCTTCTCGTGACGGGAGAGGACGGTCTCGCCGCCCAGGCTCAGCTCGCCGACCTTGAAGGTCTTCATCGGAGGTGCAGTGGCCTCGGACAGAGTGGACAGAGCCTCAGCGGACATGTGGGGGCACTTCTCAATGGGGAGGGCACCAGAGGCAACCTTCATGGCGAAGGCCATGCAGGTGGGGTTACCGCAGTCCTTGCAGTTGGTTTTGGGGGTAAGCTTAAAGATGTCAAGACCTTTCAATGCCATTGTTCGGGCCCTCCTTACATCAGCGCAGCAACCAGCTGCGCAACGGTCTTAATGGATTCGGGGTGCTTGAGGATGACGGCGTCGCTGCCGTAAGCCAGGCAGGCGGCGGCGGTCTCCACTTCCATGTCGATGCCACGCTCCTCCTGGCAGCCCCACTCGGGGACATCGCTCTCGGGGGCGGTAGCTTCCTTCACACCCCAGGTCTCCACGCCCACAGGGGTGATGATGGGCATCTGGAGGGTGGCGTCGTTCTGGCTGAGGGCGGCGGCCTTTACGCGCTCCAGAGTGGAGACCACGTACTCAAAGCCGTAGCCGGCGGCAGCGGAGCCAACGTTCATAGCCACATTGTGACCATCCACACCCATCTGGGTGATGAGGACGTTGAGCTGCTTGGCCAGGTTGATATCCACGGCGGACTCAGCGCCCACCTTCTGACCATAGGCAAGGCCCGCACCGGCGGCAATGCCCTTGTAGTTCTCTTCCTTGGCGGAGAGGACCAGGATGTTCTTGCCCTGGAGAGCCTCAGACACCTTGGCGAAGAGGTCGGCATCCTTCTCGGCGTTCTTGCAGCCAGCCACCACGATGGGCTTGTCAACGACCTCGGCCACAGCCTTGGCATCGGCCACGCAGTCCTCAACGGACTTGTTGGCGCCATTGGGGTCAGCCAGATCGAAACGGATGCACACGAAGTCCGCATGCTCCAGGGAAGCGGCCTTGGCAGCCCGCTGGGCCAGGGTGTCGCAGCCGGCGTAGAATTCCTTCAGACCCTCGCAGGGCTGCTCGGGATCGTCGGAAACATCGATGCCGATCTTGGGGGCATTGGCAATGGGGGCGTCGAAGGTATAGAGGTTGTAGACGTTCTGACCGCCCAAAGTGACGGCCTTGTCGCCGGTACCCAGCGTCAGCTCATTGATCTTGGCGCCGAATACCTGGGGCTTTTTGACAAACGGCATATTGGTATACTCCCTTCATGATGTTTGTGTTTGTCTGTATGAAAAGCAAAGAGTTTGTTAGGCTCTCAGAGGGCCAGCTGGTCAAAGATCCGGTGGACCGCCTGCTTGACGGGGCTGTCCGCAGGCACAGTGACGCTGGGCTTGCCCTCCGCGTCGTACTCATAGACTGTGTCGTCGTGGGGCACCACGCCCATGAGATGGAGGTGATACTTCTCGATCTCCTCCCGGACGCCATCGTTCAGCTGGCCGCCGGGGGCACGGTTGATGATGAGGCCGACCTCCTTGGCGCCCAGCTTCAGCTCGTCGATCATCTCGCTGAGGCGGCCGGCGGCCTGCACGCCGCGGCGGGAGCAGTCGCTGACCAGGAGGATGGTATCCACCTTGGGCAGGATGCCGCGGCTGAGGTGCTCAAGGCCCGCTTCGTTGTCCACGACGATATAGCGGTAGTTCTGGGCGTACTTGGCCACCTGAGTGGAGAGCAGACCGTTGACGAAGCAGTAGCAGCCCTTGCCCTGGGTACGGCCCATGACCAGCAGGTCATAGTCGTCAGCCTCAGTGAGAGCGTCGCTGAACTGCATCTCAGCGTAATCCGCCTTGCTCATACCGGCGGGGATGGGATTTTTGGCCGACATCTCCGCCTGGGCGATCTCCTCACGGATCTCTCCCAGGGTGCTGTGGACCTCCACACCCAGGACTTCATTCAGATTGGAATTGGCGTCGGCATCCACGGCCAGGACAGGACCATTTTTCTTCTGGCAGAGATACTCGATGAGCATGCCGCAGATCGTGGTCTTGCCCACGCCGCCTTTGCCGGCCAGCGCGATGGTTTGTGCCATAGTTGTTGTTCTCCTTTTTGGGTATCCCCCGAGCCGGGGCGGATCAGTGGGCTCCGGCTCGGGGATACGGCCTGTTGATCAGATGAGATCGATGATGCCGGACTCCTTGACGATCCGGGCCACATCGTCGTACTTGTTGAGGGCATAGAGGTGGATACCGTCGATGCCGCAGGCGCGGTACTCGTCGATCTGCTTGATGGTGTACTCGATACCGGCCTCCTTGAAATCGGCCTTCTTCTGAGCGGCAGCAGCGTCGAAGGGCTCCTTGTCGAAGGGGTTGGGGAAGATCCAGTGCTTGGAGATGATCTCGCACAGGGCGCGGGGCATGACGCAGCCGTTGCGGCTGAGAGCCATGTTGATGGTAGCGGCCTGATCCAGGATGGGCATGATACCCACGTCCACAGGCAGCCAGATGCCGGCGTCACGGATGGCGTCCAGCCAGTAGCGGAACTGATCCATATCCCAGCACAGCTGAGTCATGATGTAGTCAGCGCCGTTGTCCTGCTTCTGCTTCAGGAAGGAGATATCGGCCTCCAGGCTGCGGCAGGCAATGTGGCCCTCGGGGGAACCAGCCACGGCGATGCAGAACTTGTCACCGAACTCCTGGCGGACAAACTTCACCAGCTCGGTCGCATAGTGCAGGTCGCCGCCGGTGCCGGTCCAGCCGAAGGGCAGGTCGCCGCGCAGAGCCAGCATGTGGTTGATGCCGTGATCCAGATAGTTCTGCAGCTGCTCCTTGATGCCTTCCTTGGTGTTGCCGATGCAGGTGAAGTGGGTGACGGGAGTGCACTTGCCGTCCTTCTTGATCTTGTCCAGAACCTCCAGGTTCTTGCCGACGTTGGTACCGCCGGCACCGTAGGTGCAGGAGATATAGTCAGGGTTCAGGGTGTACAGCTGCTCCAGCACACCACCCTCACCGCAGAGCTTCTCCATGCCCACATCGGTCTTGGGGGGAAAGACCTCAAAGGAAAAAGCAGCTCTCTCTTCGAAAATTTCAGAAACGCGCATAGTCTGATCCTCCATATTTTTTTATGGTTATTTGAATAAGCGGCACCGCCGCTGTGGGGCGACAAAGTAAGTCCCGGCGGATCAGGCCGGGGTGGGGGCGGATTCATTCCGCCCGAGGAAGTGAAATGGCCAGGGTTCCCATTTGACCGAAGGTCAAATGGGAGTAAAGGAGTAGCGCTTGAGAAGCCCGGCGGTGTCGGTGTGATAGATCACCGTACCGTCGGAGAGCTCCTCCTTTTCAATAGAGGCGCGGGGCTCCAGATCCCGGACATAGGCATCGGTGTCCTCCACCGATACCTCCCGGAAATCCACGTCCCGCATCTGATTGTTGCTGCACTGATTGAAGATCTCGCAGCAGAGCTCATACGTACGCATGAGACGCACCTCCGTTACTCTGCGGCCACGATCACCGTGCCGGCGGTAAGGTCGGCGGACACCAGGTGGCCGGTAATGGTGGTCACAGCCCCCATCACGTCCACAAAGGTCAGATGATCGCCGTCAGCCTTGATGCTGGCGACAAAGCGGCAGAGGATATTGTCATCCTGCTTTTCGTTCTTGTAGATAGTGGAAAGACACATGGGAAACGCTCCTTTAGGGTTTTACTTTTTCAGCAGCTCCAGAGCGGCGGAGAGATAGCCGTTGCCCTGATCAAAGGATTCCACAGCGTGGAGCAGCTGGTGCTCCACCTCACCGGAAAACTGCTTGGCCAGGTCGCTGAGCTCAGCGGCGTGGTGAATATTGTGATCGAGCATGTACTGCAGCAGGGCCACCGCCTGTTCTCCGCTGACGTTCTCCCCGCCGTGGGTGTGGGTATGAACGTGGTCATGAGTGTGCTCATGATCGTGGTCATGGCTGTGGGTGGGATGTTCGTGGTCAAAGTGCTCCATACAGACTCCTCCAAGCTAATATTGACATAAATTTAACCAAGTACACTATACCGCAATTTTGTCAAGTTTGCAAGGGACAAGCGCATAATATTTCGAGTTTTTTTCAAGTTTTTAGTGGCAAAGTCAACACAGGAAAAATAAGAGAAAAAAAGAATAAAAATGGTAAAAGATCTGCGCCGCAGACCGTGTGCGGGCCTGCGGCGCAGATAGGATGAGAGAGATAAAAAATCAATCCACTTTGGGCAGCTTGCTGAGGGCGGCGGCAATGTCCTCATCGGTGGGGATATAGTCGCTCATGTCGCCGTCGTTGAACTTCTGGTAGGCGTAGAGATCGAAATAGCCGGTACCGGTCAGGCCGAAGAGGATCGTCTTTTCCTCGCCGGTCTCCTTGCACTTGAGGGCCTCGTCAATAGCCACCCGGATGGCGTGGCTGCTCTCCGGAGCGGGGAGGATGCCCTCCACCCGGGCAAAGGCCTCTGCGGCTTCAAAGACCTTGGTCTGCTCTACGCTGGTGGCCTCCATATAGCCATCGTGGTAGAGCTGGGAAAGGGTGGTGCTCATGCCGTGATACCGCAAGCCGCCGGCGTGGTTGGCGGAGGGGATGAAGCCGGAGCCCAGGGTGTACATCTTGGCCAGCGGGCACACAGCGCCGGTGTCGCAGAAGTCATAGGCGTACTTGCCCCGGGTGAGGCTGGGGCAGGAGGCGGGCTCCACGGCGATGAAACGGTAATCCGCCTCACCCCGGAGCTTCTCGCCCATGAAGGGGGCGATGAGGCCGCCCAGGTTGCTGCCGCCGCCGGCACAGCCAATGATGATGTCGGGCTTTACGCCGTATTTGTCCAGAGCGGTCTTTGCCTCCAGGCCGATAACGCTCTGATGGAGGACCACCTGGTTGAGTACACTGCCCAGCACATAGCGGTAGTCCTGTCGGCCGGCGGCGTATTCCACTGCCTCGCTGATGGCGCAGCCCAGAGAGCCGGTGGTGCCGGGATGCTCTGCCAGGATCTTCCGGCCCACGGCGGTGGTTTCAGAGGGGGAGGGGGTGACGCTGGCGCCGTAGGTCCGCATGACCTCCCGGCGGAAGGGCTTCTGCTCGTAGGAGCACTTCACCATGTACACCCGGCAGTCCAGGCCCAGGTAGCTGCAGGCCATGGAGAGAGCGGTGCCCCACTGACCGGCGCCGGTCTCAGTGGTGACCCCCTTGAGGCCCTGGTGCTTGGCGTAGTAGGCCTGGGCGATGGCGCTGTTGAGCTTGTGGGAGCCGGAGGTGTTGTTGCCCTCAAATTTATAGTAGATCTTGGCGGGAGTCTGGAGCTTCTCCTCCAGGCAGTAGGCACGGACCAGGGGGGAGGGACGGTACATCTTGTAGAAATCCCGGATCTCCTGGGGGATCTCGAAGAAGGGGGTGGTGTCGTCCAGCTCCTGCTTCACCAGCTCGGAGCAGAACACGCCCTCCAGCTCCTGTGCGGTCATAGGCTGGAGCGTGGCGGGGTTCAGCAGGGGGGCGGGCTTGTTTTTCATGTCGGCCCGGAGATTGTACCAGGCTTTGGGCATCTCGTCCTCGGACAGATAGATTTTGTAAGGGATCTTGTTCTCGCTCATGGTAGTTTCTCCTTTCACAAATCGGTTCCGGGACAAAAGAAAAACGCCTCTGTCCCTAGCTTCACTGCTGGGACAGAAGCGATCATTGCTTCTGCGGTGCCACCCGGCTTGACGCTCTCGCGTCCTCTTAGCGCGCACTGACATGCGCCGGCTTTGATAACGGAGGTCCCCTCCGGCTCGCCTACTTGCCTTGCGGCTTTGGGTCTGCCCTCGAAAGCCCATTGGGCCCCGCGCTCCCGACCGCCTTCCCACCACCGGCGGCTCTCTGAACAGTACCTGTGAGGCTTACTCACACTTTCTCAACGGTTTTGATGTGCGTACTATAGCACTTTAATGGGATGATGTCAAGAGTTTTTTGGGAGAATCCAGGCGGGCCAGGGACGGAACTTTGTGACCTGTTCCTATGGCGGCATGGCCCTGTCTGTGGTATCCTGTAAGTACATTTTACCAAAAGGAGAAACTGTATGGAACCGATCACCGCGGTGGTCCTCGGCGCGGGCAGCCGGGGAGAGATCTATGCCGGCTATGCCCTTCGCCATCCGGAGGAATTGAAGGTGGTGGCCGCAGCGGAGCCCCGGCCGGACCGCCTGGCAAAGCTGGCCGATGCCCACGGTATCCCGCCGGAAAACCGCTTTACCAGCTGGGAGGAGCTGCTGGAGCGGCCCAAAATGGCGGATGTGGCGTTTGTCTGCACCCTGGACGATATGCATACTGCCCCGGCCTTAAAAGCGCTGGAGAAGGGCTACCATATCCTGCTGGAAAAGCCCATGAGCAACACAGAGGAGGAGTGCCGGGCCATCGAGGCCGCTGCCCGTCAGGCGGACCGGGTGCTGGCGGTGTGCCATGTGCTGCGCTATACCCCCTTCTACCGGACCATCAAAGCCCTGGTGGACGGCGGGGAGATCGGGGAGATCTGCGCCGCTGCCCAGATCGAGAACGTGGGCTACTGGCACCAGGCCCACAGTTTTGTCCGCGGCAACTGGCGCAGCAGCCGGGAGACCAGCCCTATGCTGCTGCAGAAGAGCTGCCACGACATGGATATCCTCCTGTGGCTGGTAGGAAAGGACTGCTGCCGGGTCAGCAGCTTTGGGAGCCTGCGCCACTTCACGGCGGACAACGCCCCCGCCGGAGCCCCGGAGCGGTGTCTGGACGGCTGCCCCCACAGCGAGACGTGCCCCTACTACGCCCCCAAAATTTACCTTACCGGCAAGACCGACTGGCCGGTGGATGTGCTGACTACGGATCTCACAGAGGCGGGTATCCGCAAAGCCCTGGAGGAGGGGCCCTACGGCCGGTGCGTCTACCGCTGCGACAACGACGTGGTGGACCGGCAGGTGGTGAATCTGGAATTTGAGGGCGGGGCGGTTGCCTCCTTCGTCATGACTGCTTTTACCGCCGATTTCTCCCGTCAGCTGAAGCTTCTGGGCACTGCCGGGCAGATCCAGGCGGATATGGGGACAAAAGAAATTGTCCTCCACCGCTTCGGGGAGGAGCCCTGGCAGATCCCTCTGCTGGACGGCGGAGCGGCCAGCGGCCACGGCGGCGGGGACTACGGCCTGGTGCGGGACTTCCTGGAGGTGGTCCGCTGCGGCGGAGAGAGCCGCTCCAGCGCCCGGGCCTCTCTCCAGAGCCATTTGATCTGCTTTGCCGCTGAGCGCTCCCGACTGTCTCATACGGTGGAGGAGCTGCGGCTGTGAAACCTGGGGCCTGGGAGGCTGTCCTCCCGGGCCCTGATTTTAAAATATTTTTGCCTACCCCCTTGACAACTAGGTTAGCTTGTGCTAACTTTATTACGCAATTAGGAAACACTAACCAGCCCGCCGGACAGGGCGGAGCGGAAAGGAGGGCGTTGTGATGCCGTTGACAATGGTACGGCCCGGTGAGTGCGGCCTTATCAAGAAGGTGGGAGGCAAGGCGGAGACCCGGCTGTTTCTGGAGAATCTGGGCTTTTTGCCCGGATCTTCGGTGTCGGTGATCACCCGGATCGGCGGAAATGTGATCGTGGAGATCAAGGGCGCCCGGGTGGCGGTAAACAGCGACATGGCCGCCAAGATCATGGTATAAGCGGGACATTCCCCGCAGATAACAGGCCGGTACAGGCAAGTGTGGGCCGGCGGAAGGAGAGAGGCATGGAAACGTTGAAACAGGCAAAAGTGGGCTCCACCGTCAAAGTGGTAAAGCTCCACGGGGAGGGCGCGGTAAAGCGCCGGATCATGGATATGGGCATCACCAAGGGCGTGGAGATCTATGTCCGCAAGGTGGCCCCCCTGGGAGACCCGGTGGAGGTCAGCGTCAGAGGCTACGAGCTGTCCCTTCGAAAAGCAGACGCAGAGATGATCGAGGTACAATAGGGAGATCCCATCCGGGCGGCGGCCCGGTATTTTCAAACCGATAAGTTAGCAAATACTAACCATTAGCGGAGCAGGCCCAGCAGCCTGTCTGCGGTGGGTTTTATCTGGGAGGGAGCATGCCATGAAAATCAAAATCGCCCTTGCCGGCAACCCCAATACCGGCAAGACGACCCTGTTCAATGCCCTGACGGGCACCAATCAATTTGTGGGCAACTGGCCCGGCGTCACCGTGGAGAAAAAGGAGGGCGGCCTCAAGGGTCACAAGGATGTGACGGTAGTGGATCTGCCGGGCATCTATTCCCTGAGCCCCTACACCCTGGAGGAGGTGGTGGCCCGCAACTACCTGATCCAGGAGCGGCCCGACGCCATCCTCAATATCATCGACGGCACCAATCTGGAGCGGAACCTCTACCTCACTACCCAGCTGATGGAGCTGGGGCTTCCTGTGGTGGTGGCGGTGAACATGATGGATGTGGTCCGCCGCAGCGGCGATAAGCTCAATACCAAAAAGCTCTCTGAGACCCTGGGATGTCCGGTGGTGGAGATCTCCGCTCTCAAGGGCGACGGCATCAAGGAGGCTGCCGACGCGGCGGTCAAGGCCGCCGCCGGGGCGGGGGCGGTGCCGCTGCACCGCTTCTCCGGTACCGTGGAGCACGCCCTGGCCCACATTGAGGAGCTGGCACTCCACAAGCTGCCGGAGGACCAGCAGCGGTGGTACGCGGTAAAGCTTTTCGAGCGGGACGAGAAGATTATCGACCAGCTTGGTCTGGAGAGGGCTGTAGTGGACCACATCGAGCACGACGTCCGGGCCTGCGAGGAGGAGCTGGACGACGACGCGGAGAGCATCATCACCGCCGAGCGCTACAACTGGATCGGCTCCATCATCCACGACTGCTATACCCGCAAAAATCAGGGGAAGCTGTCGGTGTCCGATAAAATCGATAGAATCGTCACCAATCGCATTCTGGCCCTGCCCATCTTTGTGGTGGTGATGGGCCTGGTGTACGCCCTCTCCATGGGAGGGTGGTCCATCTCCATTGGTACTATGGCTACCGACTGGGCCAACGACGTGCTCTTCGGGGAGTTGGTCCCCGGTTGGTTCGACGCCCTGCTGGGCGCCTTGAACGTGGCAGAGGGCAGCTGGGTCTACGCCCTGATTCAGGACGGTATCGTGGCCGGTGTGGGCGCGGTGCTGGGCTTTGTGCCCCAGATGCTGGTGCTGTTTTTACTGTTGTGTATCCTGGAGGACGTGGGCTACATGGCCCGCATCGCCTTCATTATGGACCGGATCTTCCGGCGTTTCGGCCTCAGCGGCAAGAGCTTTATTCCCATGCTGGTGGCCACCGGCTGCGGTGTGCCCGGTATTATGGCCTCCCGGACCATCGAGCAGGACCGGGACCGGAAGATGACGGTCATGACCACCGGCTTCATCCCCTGCGGAGCCAAAATGCCCATCATCGGCCTCTTTGCCGGTGCCCTCTTCGGCAATGCCTGGTGGGTGGCCACCTCCGCCTACTTCATCGGCGTGGCTGCGGTGATTATTTCCGGCGTGATGCTCAAGAAGTTCAAGGTGTTTGCCGGTGAGCCCGCGCCCTTTGTCATGGAGCTGCCCGCCTACCATATCCCTGCGGTGGGCAACGTCCTCCGGGGTACCTGGGAGCGGGGCTGGTCCTTCATCAAACGGGCCGGTACCGTGATCCTGCTTAGCTCCATCGTGCTGTGGTTCCTCCAGGGCTATGGCGTGGTGGACGGCGTGTTCCAGGAGGTGGCGGACAACAACGACAGCCTCCTGGCGGTCATCGGCAATGCTGTGGCCTGGATCTTTGCCCCCCTGGGCTGGGCCGGCGACTGGGCCTGGAAAGCTGCGGTGGCTACCATTACAGGCCTTATCGCCAAGGAGGAAGTGGTCAACACCTTCGGCGTACTCTATCACTACGCCGGTGATGTGGACCTCATGGAGGACTCCAGCCCCATCTGGACGCTGCTGGCGGCGGACTTCACCGCTCTGAGCGCCTACTCTTTCATGATTTTCAACCTGCTGTGCGCCCCCTGCTTTGCGGCCATGGGTGCCATCAAGCGGGAGATGAACAACCCCAAGTGGACCCTGGCGGCCATCGGCTATATGTGCGGCTTTGCCTATGTGATGGCCCTCATCGTCTACCAGATCGGCGGCTTCATTACCGGCGCGGTGGCCTTCAACCTCTGGACGGTGGTAGCTGTGGTCCTGCTGGCGGGCCTTCTGTACCTGGTGCTGCGCCCCTATCGGGAGAGCACAACCATGCGTACCGGTGACCGCTCTGTGGCTCATGTGTGAGCGGGCTGCCTGAGGAAAGGAGCCTGATGAATTTATGACGACTTTCATTGCCCAGCACGGCGGCGAGATCGTGGTATGCCTGGTGCTGCTGCTGATCGCCGGTGCTATCATCGTGCGGATGGTAAAAGACCGGCGTGCCGGTAAAGGCGGCTGCGGCTGTAACTGCGGCGGCTGCCCCAATGCCGGAGCCTGCCATCCCAAGACCGTAAAAAAGTAAGGTCTGCTTTTTGGATGTCCCCTGCCGCCGGAGCGGCCCGCACCCCCCTGCGAGACGATCCCTCTCCGCACCGGCGGCTTTCCCGGCCCCATGTGGGGCACTGACCTAGTGTTCGATCGCTTCTCCTGCGATTTGACAGCCATACCTGAATTGTTCCCAAGGCAAGGGCCCCGGATCGCCATCCGGGGCCCTTGTCTTTCTGCTGGCTTTGTGGCGGATATGTGGGAAACAGGGAATAACTTTTCAATTTTTGTGCCATTTTCAGAAAGATGTTACAAAATGGGAATAAAAATAGCAATTATAGAACAAATCTATGCGGTAAAATAGCCGATTTCCTTGACGAAAGGGGAGGAAAGGAGTATGTTAATTATGTAACAATCAGAGGCGGAGAAATGCGGAGAGAACCGGGAGATCTGTTTTTCCGCTGATCGTGACAGGGCGTCCCTCCTCCCGGAAATGGGGATGCCGGTTCCGGTGAAAGGCCGGGACATCTGAGAAGAGGAGAAGAAAGGAAAGCTGGGAGGAGGTGAACACGGCAGGTTCCAGGCGGTCCCGCGGTATCCGGCGGGACAAGGACGTTCCCTCAAGGGAGAGAAAGGAAAGAAAATAAAATGGAACAGATTATGGATCAGATGGCTGCTGTTATCAAGACAGCCAGTGATTTTGTATGGAACAGCGTACTGCTGTACGTGCTGGTCTTTACCGGCATTTTGTTTACCATCCGTCTGGGGTTCATCCAGGTGCGGAAATTCGGCGCCGGCTGGCGTCAGATGTTCGGCAGCTTCAGCCTCTCCGGCAAGAAGGCCGGTAAGGACGGCATGAGCTCCTTCCAGGCTGCTGCTACCTCGATTGCCGCCCAGGTGGGTACCGGCAACATCGTGGGCTGCTGCACAGCCCTCCTCTCCGGCGGCCCCGGCGCTATCTTCTGGATGTGGCTGGCCGCTTTCTTCGGCATGGCCACCATCTACGGCGAGGCCGTTCTGGCCCAGAAGTACAAGACCCGTGACGACCAGGGCCAGGTCATCGGCGGCCCTGTGTACTACATCCGGGCCCGGTTCCAGGGCGGCTTCGGCAAGTTCCTGGCAGGTTTCTTCTCTGTGGCTATCATCCTGGCTCTGGGCTTCATGGGCAACATGGTCCAGGCCAACTCCATCAGCGGTGCGTTCAGCACCGCCTTCCATGTGCCCAAGCTTGTTACCGGCGTGATCCTGGCTGTAGTGGCCGCGTTCATCTTCCTGGGCGGCGTGAAGCGGATCGCCTCCGTCACCGAGAAGCTGGTCCCCATCATGGCAGTGTGCTACCTGGTGGGTGCGTTGGTAGTCATTCTGGCCAACGTCACTGCTGTGCCCGAAGCCTTCCGCATGATCTTTGTAGGCGCCTTCACCCCCGAGGCTGTCCTGGGCGGCGCTGTGGGTATCGGCATCCAGCAGGCTATGCGCTACGGCGTGGCCCGTGGCCTCTTCTCCAATGAGGCCGGTATGGGCTCTACCCCCCACGCCCACGCTATGGCTGATGTGAAGCGCCCGGAGGACCAGGGCCCTATCGCTATGGTCTGCGTGTTCATCGATACCTTTGTGGTGCTGACCCTCACCGCCCTGGTGGTTCTCACCAGCGGTGTGTTCGACACCTCCGACCTGGCTGCCGTCAATGCCAACATCGGCGCCGACGCCCTGGCTCAGGCTGCTTTCAGCAATGTATTTGGTACGTTCGGCAGCATGTTCGTGGCCATCTGCCTGCTGTTCTTCGCCTTCTCCACCATCGTGGGCTGGTACTTCTTTGGCCAGCAGAACGTGAAGTACCTCTTTGGCAGCAAGGCCGTCAGCGTCTACTCCGTTATCGTGGTGCTCTGCATCATCGTGGGGTCTGCGCTGAAGGTGGACTTGGTGTGGAACCTGTCTGACTTCTTCAACGGCCTGATGGCTCTGCCCAACCTGGTCGCGCTGCTGGCTCTCTCCGGCGTGGTGGTGAAGATCGCCCGCGGTGAGGATGAGGGCGGACAGCTGCGCAAGTAAGCCCCTTCCGACAAACTAAAACGGCGTGGGACCATTGGTCCCACGCCGTTTTTTGTTGACAAAGGGTGCTCCTTACCGCAGGTCCTCCAGACCATCGCCGCAGAAGGAGTCAAAGTATTGATAGTAGGGCTCCAGAAAGGTAAACCCCTTCACCAGGGCCTCCGGCAGCTCCGGGGAGCAGAGGAGGTCGTCAAAGGGTCTGTCACAGCCAATGGAAATATTTTTCTTGTTGTACCAGGGCTGGAGCAGAGGGGAGGGGGCAGCCTTGGGCCGGGCGTACTCCTGGCCCTGGAGCTGGAAATCCTCCTGGCGGTTCAGCTTCCGGGCCAGCTTTTCCGGATGCTGGGGATGTTCCGCCATGTCCCGGCGCATGGCGGCCATCATGGTGGGGGTGGCACACCAGAAGCCTACGCCGTGGCTCCAGCCCTCCGGCGATACCTCGAACCAAAACGCGGGGTGCCCCACACCGTCGCTGTCCGCCTGGGGCGGCCGCAGAGTGAACCACAGGTGGTCCTTGTAGGGCCCCCGGCCGTGGAGCCGCCGGGCGTCCCGGTAGATTCGGGAGACGTGGAGGTTCAGGGACAGCTTGGGAAACTTCTCACTGAACAGGGCCTGGGTCTGGGCGCCCAGCTCCAGGGTGGGCTGGTACAGGCAGCGCAGGTACTCCTCCTTGTGGGCGGCAAACCAGGACCTGTCATTATTGAAGCGGATGCCCCAGAGAAAATCCAGGGTCTCACCGCTGTATCCGGTAAACATAACATTGCTCCTTTCTCGTGGGTTCTTGATCGGTATCATCATATCCAGCGAAAAACTCCTTGTCAAGGGGACAGCATTAAAGCCCGGGAACCATTGGAAATACAGGACTTTCCTAACAGTCGAGCAGCAAATCGAGGGGATTTTATTGACTTTGCGCCGGGATGGGTATAAGGTGAAGCCGACCTGCAGGACCTTGAGAAGCGAGGAGCGAACCACATGGAGAGCAAAAAACGTTTTGGTGAATATATCTGTCGGCGGCGCAAGGAGCTGGGGCTTACCCAACGGGAGTTTGCCGACAAACTGTATGTGACGGAATCGGCGGTGAGCAAATGGGAACGGGGGCTCAGCTACCCGGATGTGACGCTGCTGCGGGACATCTGCGCGGTGCTGGACGTCAGCGAGCACGAGCTGCTGACCGCCAGTGTGGACACGGAGCGGCGCACTGCCGAGCGCCTGGCGGAAAAGTATCTACGCCTGACCCGGACCTACCGGGTGGTCCAGTATGTGATCTACGGCGCCATCCTGCTGGGCTGCGCCATAGGAAATCTGGCCTCCCAGGGCACGCTCAGCTGGTTTTGGATCGCCCTGGCGGCGGTGCTGCTGGCGGCCTCCCTGACTCTTGTCCCCGCCCTGGTAGGCCTGCGGCAGGAGCTGGTGCCCTGCCGGGCCAGTATTTCTCTGGGATGCGCCCTGGCCTCCCTGGAACTGCTGCTGCTGTGCTGCTGCCTGTACAGCGGCGGGGACTGGTTTCCCATGGCGGCGGTGGGCGTACTGTTCGGTTTGAGCCTGTTTATCCTGCCGGTGCTGCTGTGGCAGATGCCTCTGGGACCTTTTATCGGCCGCAATAAGCTGCTGGCGTGGTTTGTAGTGGAGACGGCACTGCTGTTCCTGCTGCTGGCCGTGGGCCAGTGGTATGACGGCGGAAACTGGCTGTGGAGCGTGGGGGTCCCGGTAACATTGGTGGGGCTGTCCCTGCCCTGGGGGCTGATGGCCCTGGGACGGTATCTCCCGTTGGGCGTGTGGCCCAGGATGTCCCTATGCTGTATCTGGACAGGGCTTTGGCTGTGGCTCTCACCCTGGGCTGTGGACCGCATCATGCTGGGCAACGGCTGGAGCGATGATTCCTACCGCCTGTCCTGGCCCTTTGCCTTTTCAAGCGGTATCGGCCCTGTCCAGACCCTGGGGGTGGTGATATGTGGGATGTGGGGCCTGGGCCTTGTTCTGGGAGTGGTCGGGGCCATCGCTTCCCGACACCGTAAATAGTGGAAAACAGTACCGCCTTGTTACGGGTATGAATTGATTTTTTCCGCCTTGCGGGGTACAATTATGGCAGAAAGCCGGGGCGGCGGCCCCGGCTGGCCAAAGTACCGCGAATAAGGAGGCAGGGACGATGATGATTCGAGGATCCCGGGGAAAGATGCCGGAGATCTCCCATTCCGCCCGGGCAGCGGAGAACGCGGCGGTGATCGGGGATGTGACGTTAGGCGCCTTCGTCACGCTGTGGTACGGCGCGGTCCTGCGGGGGGACGAGGCGCCCATACGCATCGGGGACGGTTCCAACATCCAGGACAACTGTACGGTCCACTGTGCCATCGGTAAGCCGGTGACGGTGGGGACCAATGTGGTGGTGGGACATGGCGCCATTCTCCACAGCTGCACCGTGGAGGACGGCTGCCTGATCGGCATGGGTGCTACGCTCCTGGATGGCTGTGTCATCGGGCGGGGCAGCATCATTGCTGCCGGGGCCCTGGTGCCTCCCGGCAAGATCATCCCGCCGGGCAGCATGGTCATGGGCGTACCGGGAAAGGTGGTCCGCTCCGTGACAGAGGAGGAGGCCATGGAGACCCTGGCCAACGCTGAGCACTATGTGGCTATAGGCCGGGAGGAGCTCCCTCCCGCCTGCGAGGAGTAACGAACATGGGAAAGGCCCCGGCGCATGTGCGCCGGGACCTTCTTTTTATGGAAAAGGAGTCACTTTACGGTGATAAGCTCATAGGACTGGGTACCCAGCCCCAGCTTCTCCGCGTGCTCCACGCAGGAGCGCCAGTTGGTGTCGGGATGGTTGACATGGAAGTGATCGCCGGTGTGGCTGTGGCTCATCTCCTCCAGCTGGGTGCCGGGCAGGACCGGCTGACGGTTCACCGCGTCGGCACAGGCCACATCCAGGGCCACCGGGTCAAAGGAGGCGAACATGCCCACATCGGGGACGATGTTGGCGTCATTTTCCCCGCGGCAGTCACAGTTGGGGGCCACGTCCATCACCAGGTTGATGTGGAAGCAGGGGCGTCCGTCTACCACCGCCTTGGTGTATTCTGCGATCTTGCAGTTGAGAATGTCATTACTCTCATCGCTGGCGGGAAGGATGGCATCCTTGGGACACACACCGATGCAGCGGCCGCAGCCCACGCACTTGTCGTGATCGATGGTGATACGCTTGTCGGTCATGATGGGGGCGCCGTGGGCGCAGATCCGCTGGCAGGCGCCG
>ERZ779866.111-NODE-111-length-83236-cov-13.513362_pt1 | contig 83236 bp, 52 predicted proteins | sample MGYA00511248_ERZ779866 | MGnify/ENA primary metagenome ERZ779866 (study PRJEB29588, sample SAMEA2155758) | human gut metagenome | biome: human gut; feature: human-associated habitat; material: faeces | place: Denmark | collected 2008/2010 ... | reverse complement strand
GGCGACATCGACCTGCCGGCTTCCGCCACCGACAAGATTACCGCTCCCGCCGGTGAAGGGCAGGAAGTGGCTGCTCCGCTCGAAGGCAAGTTCTTCCTGACCAAGAATGCACAGGAAACTCCCCTCAAGGTAGGAGATAAAGTGAAGGAGGGCGACCTGCTTTGCTACATCGAGGCCATGAAAACCTATAATGCCATCCGTGCCGACTTCAGCGGAACGGTGACCGCTATCTGCGTCAATCCGGGTGATTCTGTTTCTGAAGATGATGTATTAATGAAGATTGGATGATGGAAGATATATTTGCGAAACTCTATGATATGACGGCGTTCAGCAATATTATTGCCGATCCGTCGTTCCTTATAATGTATGTCATTGCCTTTATTTTGCTGTATCTGGGCATCAGGAAGCATTACGAACCGCTGTTGCTGGTTCCCATTGCTTTCGGTGTGCTCATTGCCAATTTCCCCGGTGGCGACATGGGGGTTATCCAGGCAGATGAAAACGGCATGGTAATGGTGAACGGAGTGTTGAAGAACATCTGGGAAATGCCGTTGCACGAGATTGCACACGACCTCGGACTGATGAACTTCATCTACTATATGCTGATAAAGACCGGATTTCTGCCGCCTGTCATCTTTATGGGTGTGGGTGCGCTGACGGACTTCGGACCGATGCTCCGCAATCTGCGTCTTTCCATATTCGGTGCGGCTGCGCAGCTTGGTATCTTTACCGTACTGTTGTGTGCCGTAATGATGGGCTTCACGCCGCAGGAAGCCGGTGCATTGGGTATTATCGGCGGTGCGGACGGTCCTACGGCTATCTTCACCACTATCAAGCTCGCTCCGCATCTGCTGGGCCCTATTGCCATTGCGGCTTATTCGTACATGGCGCTGGTTCCGGTTATCATTCCATTGGTTGTGAAACTGCTCTGCAGCAAGAAGGAACTGATGATTAACATGAAGGAGCAGGAAAAGCTCTATCCGTCAAAGACCGAGATAAAGAATCTGCGTGTACTGAAGATTATTTTCCCGATTGCCGTTACTACCATTGTAGCTCTCTTCGTGCCGACGGCAGTGCCTTTGATTGGTATGCTGATGTTCGGTAACCTGATTAAGGAAATCGGTTCCGATACCAGCCGTCTGTTCGATGCGGCAGCCAACAGCATTATGAATGCGGCAACCATCTTCCTCGGACTGAGTGTGGGCGCTACCATGACGAGTGAGGCATTCCTCAACTGGACCACTATCGGCATCGTTGTCGGCGGCTTCCTTGCATTTGCCTTGTCCATTTCGGGCGGTATCTTCTTTGTGAAACTGTTCAATCTGTTCTCCAAGAAGAAGATTAATCCGCTGATTGGTGCGACGGGATTGAGCGCCGTGCCTATGGCAAGCCGCGTATGCAATGAAATCGCTACCAAGTACGACCCTAAGAACCACGTACTGAATTACTGTATGTCCAGTAATATTTCCGGCGTCATCGGTTCTGCGGTGGCGGCGGGCGTATTGATTTCGTTCCTCGGATAAGAAAGTTGAGATATAAAAAGGGAATGCGTCAAAACACTCATTATTTGTGTTTTGACGCATTCCCTTTTTATTTCCGCCTTTATTCACTGATAGCTTTCCTGTACTCAGCCACTGCCATCTTTGCGGCAAGGTGCGCATTGATAAGGTTGGTCTGGGCCTGTGTCCACGAAAGCTGTGCGGATAGCACATCGACCATGCTTGCCTTGCCTTCATTGTAGGAGAACGTAACCAGGTCGAGATTCTCTTCGGCAAGCGCCATATTCTCCCGGGCTGTCTTTACCTGCTGTTCCGTTTCCGTCAGTTTGGTGGTAGCGGCGGACAGCTCTTCTAAAATAGTATCTGCCACATAGCTTTGCTGTAGTTTTTGAATACCTATATATGCCTTTTGCTGGCGGTTGGTTTTGAAGCGTGCACCCCATCGGAAAATGGGGATGTTGAGGTTGATTCCCGCAATGGGCGTATGGGGCACGTCTTGTCCCATATAGGCGATACCGGTGTCCCAACCGGTTGCCAGGAACATACTGAGTTGGGGATTATACTGGCTGAGGGCTGCCTTGCGTTGCGCTTCGCTCCTGGCGATACTGACATGGGTTCCGGCATAGTCCGCACGGCGGGACAATACTTCGTCAAGACTCAGTAAATCGACGGGCGGACAGTGCATGCCGATTTCACAAAGACTGTCTACCGCGGCATCCGGTTTCACTCCCATCAGGATATTGAGTTGCTGCAAGGCAAGGGTATAGTTCTGGCGGGCTTTGATATACTGCAATTCGGCCTCTTTTTTACGGGTGGAAATCATCAGTAAATCCGTACGGCTGATAGCTCCGTCATTAAACCTGTCTTGAATGATGTTGTACTGTTGGCTGACAATCCCTTCAAAACGGGCGGCGGCTTTGAGTGTTGCCAATGCGGCCGAGGCATTCCAGTAAACCGCATCGCTCTGATAGTGTATCTGGTCGAGGGTCAGCTCCGTGGCAAGTTTATCCAACTCTTCATCGGCTTTGGCAATCTTTTTCCGGGCCATGAGCGAACCTCCTGTGTAAAGAGGCTGTCCCAGTGTTGCCAATGCCTGATAGGTGTAAGGACGGTACTGTCCCGCCGGACTGTTCCAGGCATCCAGATGGCTCAGATTGGCAGTTCCTTCGGCAGTAATGTCTATTTTGGGCAGGAAGCCAGTCTGTGCTATCTTGCGGGCTTCGGTGCTTGCCGTAGCTTTCAGGCGTTGCTGTTTCAGCAGTTGGCTGTATGCTTCCACTTTGTCCCGATAAGCCTCGCGGCTGAGATAGCTTTCTTGTGCTGCGGCACTTATACCGAAGCTGATTACTGACAATATAAATATAATCTTTCTCATCATTCAAATCGTAAATAGTCAAATCATTAAATCGTAAATCGTAAATAGTCGAGTCGCAATCCCTCTATCCTTTTATCCGGTGTATCGCACAGTAAGCCACGGGCAATACAAACAGGGTGAGTATCGAAGCTACCAGCAGGCCGCCCATGATAGTGGCCGCCATACCGCCGAACATGGCGTCGAACAGTAACGGCAGCATACCCAGGATGGTTGTGCCCGATGCCATGGCTACGGGAACAATGCGGGTGGTCGTTGCGCTGATAACCGCTTCACGCGGTGCTTTTCCGGCGGCCGTTTCCGTATCAATCTGGTCTACGAGGACAATGGCGTTCTTGATGTTCATTCCAATCAATCCCAACAGGCCCAGGATGGCGAAAAAGTCGAATGTCTTGCCCAACAGCAACAGTCCCAGTACGATGCCGATAAAGATAAGCGGAAGCATCAGCAGGATGACGATGGGTTTGCGGTAGGTTTTGAACAGGAACAGCAGGGTAACGAACATCAGGAAAAACGTCAGCGGCATGTTGGCTGCCAGTGCGGCATTGGATTCGGCTTGGCTTTCCTGTTCGCCGAAGTATTTCATGGCATATCCTTCGGGAACATCGATTTCTTTCTGCACCTGCTCCCACACACGGTTAAAGGCGGCAATGGCATTTACGCCCCGGCGGGGGTCGGCTTGCGCCATCATAACCATCTGGCGGTTGTAGTCCTTCACGTTGGAGAACTTGTACTGGTAGTCGAACTCACTGACCACTTGCTCCAGCGTGGTGGTTTCGCGCATAGTACCGAATACGGGCAGCGTGCGCAGGTCGTTAATGCGGAACGCGTCGATTGTGTTGTCCTTCAGTAGGATAGGAAGCACTTGGTCGCCCTGGCGGTATTCGCCCAGCGTCATTCCGTTTGTCCCTATTTGTATGCTCTGCGCCATGCTTTGGCGGGATACGCCTAACGGCTGCGCACGCTCCTGGCTGTATACGGGTTTCCAGATAGGAATCTTGTTACCCCAGGAGTTGCGCACATTGATAAGGTCTTTGTCGCGGTGCATTATCTCTAAAACCCGGTTGGTCAGCGCCACCAGCGTATCTGTGCTATTGCCGATAAAGCCTATCTCGATGGCGGCGTCTACGGCAGGCGAGAGTTTGAAGAGCGTGGTTCGGGTGATGGCATTGGGATAGTTCTCCTTCATATAGCTGTCCAGCTTCTCTTCATATTCTTTGGTGTATTTGCTGTCTGTCACTTCTACCAGCAGGTTGGCGAAGTTGGGTTTTGGACCTACGGAAGTGGATGCCAGATAGTAGCGCAGCGGGGTGCTGCCGAAGGTGACGGAAACCCGTTTCACTTCCGGCTGTGCCAGCAGGTGGGCTTCCACTTTCTTCATTTCCTTCTCTACATCGCGGATGCCGTATCCGTCGGGATAGAATACATCGGCGCGGAAATAGGGCTTGTCCAGTGAAGGGAAGAAGTTTTGAGGCATCAGTCCCATGATGACGAGGGAGAGGATGAACAATACGACCATGCTTCCCAATGTGAGCGTTTTCTTGCGTATCAGCAGGCTGAGGATGGATGCGAATTTATGGTAGAAAGGCTTGTCGTAAGGGTCTTTGTCGCTGTTGCCGGTTTGGGCTTTCAGTATGAAATTGCCGAAGGTGGTGGTTTGCGTCAATGCCAGTACCCAGCTCAGCCCCAGTGAGATAGCCAGTACGATAAATAGCGGCTTTACAATTTCGGCAACGGAAGACGGTGCAAGATAAAGCGGTAGGAACGAGCAGACGGCTATGAAGGTTGCTCCCAGCAATCCCCATTGCGGACCGGTGGCGCCGTCTATCAGCGCTTTCCGTCTGTTCACGCCGCGGGCTATGGCAATCTGTGCATTGTCGGTTACCACAATGGCGTTATCCACCAGCATTCCCATGGCGATGATAAAGCCTGCCAGCGAGGTACGGTTCAGTCCCACTCCCAGGAACGACATGATGAGCAGTGTGCCGCCAATGGAAAATATCAGTGAAGAGCCGATGAGTACGCCGGCGCGCATTCCCATTACCAGCATGATGATGACGATTACAATCAGAATGGATTCTATCAGGTTGATAATAAACCCGTTGTTCGCTTCTTTGGCAATGACGTTTTCGGGGTAAAGGCTTTCCAGTTCCAACCCTACGGGGATGAGGGGCAAGAGTTCGGCGAGCTTCTTGTCTACCAGCTCACCGGTTTTTACCACATCCTTCTGCGGGTCGGTGGAGACGCCGATGCCGATGGCCCGTTTTCCGTTTACGTGCATGATGGTGCCGGGCGGGTCCATGTATCCCTTTTCAACGACGGCTATATCGCCCAGTTTGACCTGCCCGCCGGGGGTGGTGATTGTCTGGTTGCGGATGTCGTTGACGGTGGTATAAGTACCGTTGGCCACAATGCGCAACTGCTGTTCGCCTGCACCGATTTCACCCGTATTGATAATCTGGTTCTGCGATTGCAGCAAGCCTGCCAGCTGTTTGGGGTCGATGCCCATTCCCGCCAGTTTGTTTACGGAGATAAAGATGTTGATTACTTCCGTCTGTGTGCCGAACAGGGCTACTTTCATAACTCCTTCGGCAGTGATAACCTGCGTCTTGATACGCTCCGCCCAGTTGCGCATTTCTTCGTAAGAGAAGCCGTCGTCGCCGACCAGTCCGTAATAAATGCCGAATACATCGCCGAAGTCGTCCGATACCGTCGGTACGGAAGCTCCTGCCGGAAGTTGGGGCTGTATGTTGAGAACCTTCCGGCGCAGTTCGTCCCACTTTTGTGGGATAGATGCTGCGGAAAGCGACGGCTGTAGCTCGAACGTAATTTTGGAAAGTCCGTACATGGATTCCGACTTAATCTTGTACACTCCGCTCATGCTCTGTATTTCGCGGGAGATGGGTTCGGTAATGAGCCGTTCCACTTCGGCAGGTTCGGCTCCGGGATAGCGTGTCATGATGACCGCTGTCTTGATGACAAAGGGTGCATCTTCTTTCTTCCCCAAACGGCCGAATGAGAATATGCCGCCGATGAGCAGCACGGCAAGGAAGAAATAGATAATCTTTGTATTATCTAATGAATATTTGGCTAAGTTCATATATAAAAGGTAATGGGATGATAAAGTTATGAAGTGATAGAGGGAAAGCGGTTATTCCACCTCTTTTACCCTCTGTCCCTCTACCAGTTGGTACACTCCGGCAATGACAACGGTTTCATCCGGTTTCAGTCCTTTGGATATTAGAAGATTGGCTTCACCGGTCGGCGAATACACGGTTACTTCGCGGCGGCTTACCCTGTTGTCTTTCACCACCCATACGTAGGTATTCTTGTTTTCGCTGTCACCGAATACGGCGCTCAGCGGTACATTCATCAGTTTTTCTTCTATAAAGGGAGCGATGTCCGAAGCGAGGCGGATGTTGCAGGTAAATCCGGGTTTCACATCGTATACGGCACGGTCGAAGGCGGGGTCGTCGATGGTGATGGTAACCGGAATACCCGTGCCGTCGGTCGATATGTCAAGATACTCTTCCATCCTGGCATTGAATATATTGCCTTTGTACGTATCGAACTCCACCTTGAATGTGGCGTCTTTGGCACGAAGCAGGTACAGGTAATCATCGGGTACGGTAAATTTTATGCGCAGTTTCTGCGTATTTACCAGCCGCACAATCCCTTCTCCCGAATTGACGCGCTGATAGTTCTCTACCAGGCGCTTTTCGATAGAGCCGTCGAAGGGGGCGAGCAGTTTCGTATCGCGCATATTGTTGGTGGACAGCTCGTAGGCCGATTTGGCTTTCTGGTAATTGGCTACGCTTATTTCATACTCCTGCAGGGAGATGGCTTGGCGGCCCAGCAGTCGTTTGTTGCGCTCCACCTGGGCGGCAGCGGTTTCATAGGCAGCCTTGTCGGCGGCATATTGCAGGGAAATATCCCGCGGGTCGATGGCGGCAATCAGTTGCCCTTTCCTGACTCTTTGTCCTTCCACTACCGGAAGGTCGATGATTTGTCCGCTGACACGAAATGCCAGTTTCACATATTCCACCGCTTCCACCATGCCGGAGAAGTCTTTGAGTATTACCGACTGTGAACTTACGGTGGCAGTTTTCACAGGTCGCACGAGGGGGATATCTTCCCCTTTCTTTTGCCCGCAGGACGTGACGATAAGTGTCACCGTCAGGGCGAACAGATACATTTTCTTCATTTGTTTTTGATTAAGACAAGTCTTTGCGGTTGACAGTCAAATCCAACCCTTGTTTTAATTCATAAACGTTTTGATATACCTGTATGTTCAATTGTTTTCCTGCGGTCAGGCTGATTTTTATTTCTTTGCCTACCTGTATATGCAGCGTATTGCCCAAGTAATTCACTTTGAACGAATAGCCGCTCCATTTCGCCGGTATGACCGGCTCAATCTTAAGCGTGCCGCCCTGTATCTGCAATCCTGCGAATCCGCGTACAACAGCCAGCCAACTGCCCGGCATACTGGTTATATGCAGCCCCTGGTCTCCTTCATTGTTGTAGTCGTCCAGGTCGAGGCGGGTAGCGTGTAAGAATAGTTGGTATGCCTTTTCCACTTTCCCGATGCGTGCGGCAAGAATGGAGTGGATGTGCGGGGAGAGGGAAGACTCGTGCACGGTCATCGGTTCGTAGAATTCGAAGTTGCGGCGGATGGTCTCCCGATCGAAGTTAAAATAATAGAGGTACAGGCCGAGCAGGACATCACTCTGCTTGATGTAGCACGAACGCAGGATACGGTCCCACGACCAATACTGGTTGATGGGGCGTTCGCCGGCGGGAATGGCGTCGGTGCTTTGCAGAACCTTGTCCATATAGCCGTCGTTTTGGATGAAGATACCGCGTTCCGGATCTTCCGGCAGGTACATCCGTTCGATAATGTCCCGCCAGCGTTCACTCTCTTCCGTATAATTCAGGTTGGTGATGCTGCATATGCGGGCATATTCATCGGGATATTGCCGGGCAATGATTTCAAGGAAACTGAGAGTGGTTTCGAGGCAACGCATGCAGGAGTAGTTGGTATACCAGTTATTGTTTACGTTGTTTTCGTATTCATCGGGTCCGGTAACTCCCAGAATGACGTATTTCTGCTTGGGTTGCGAGAAAGACACCCGTTGGCTCCAGAAGCGGCTGACGGCTATCATTACTTCCAATCCGTAATGGGCGATGTAGTCCAGCGTACCCGTAAGCGTGGCATGTTGCAGAATGGCATAGACAATCATATTGTTCCGGTGAACCTCTTCAAAAGTAATCTCCCATTCGCTGTGGCACTCTTCTCCGTTGCTGGTGACCTGCGGGAAGAGGGCGGCTCCATGGTCGAATCCCAACTTACGGGCATTCTCAATGGCTTTGGGCAGTTGCTTATAGCGGTATATCAGCAGGTTTTCGGCAATCTTCTTCGGGGTGGAAAGCAGGAAGAAAGGTACGCAGCACAATTCGGTATTCCAGTAAGTATTTCCGCCGTACTTCTCGCCGGTGAAACCTTTGGGGCCGATATTCAGGCGGGGGTCGTCTCCCCGGTATGTCTGGTAGAGCTGGAAGATGTTGTAGCGTATGCCTTGCTGGGCTTCCGGGTCGCCTTCGATACTGACATCGGTTTCGTCCCATATCTCCTGCCAGGCATTCCGGTGCTCCTGTTCCAGAGCATCCCAGCCTGTACTTTGGGCGTTGCGGGCTTCTGCTACGGAGGCTTCTATCAAATCCTGCCGTTCATAATAAAGGGAAGATGCTATGGCAATGTATTTGACGAGCGTCACGGTATCTCCCGGCTTCACTTCAGTGCCTACGCTGAAACCGGCCTGTTTTTCTTTTTCTATCCGTATCGGGTTGGCAAAAGTCTCTTTATTGTTCTTGAAGAACCGGTAGGTCATGGCATAGCATATCTGCGCATCCTCCCGCCTGGTTTGCGTCCACAGATAGGCGCAATCGCTGGTGGTGCCGGAACGCAGGATATTCCATATCTTTTCATCCGGATGCCTGACCGGGTTCGCGGTGTCTCCGTCAAGGATAGGCACGAGTGAAACCTTGCCTGTATAGTTGACGGACGTAACGCTGTACTTTATAAGGCAGAGATTGGGGTGAGCCATATTGGCGATATGTTCCACGTGCAGGCGGAGTTTGTTTCCCCGCGGAGAGGTTACTTCCGCGTCCCGATAAGAAATACCCGCTTTCATGTCGAGGCGTCTGTTGAAACTGTCCACATCCCATTGTGCCAGGTCCAGTTCCTCGTCGATGAGGCGCAGGCTGATACTGCTCCAGTCCGGAGCATTGGGAATGCGTGTGTAGAATTGCGGAAAACCGTTCTTCCACCAGCCTACACGCGTTTTGTCCAGAAAGGTGATACCTGCCACGAATGCGCCGCGATAGCTGTCGCTGCTGTATGGTTCTTCAAAATGTCCCCGTTGTCCGAAACGGCCGTTTCCAAGACTGAATATGCTTTCCGACCACCGCATGCGGTCGGCTTGAAAACTATCTTCTATAATATTCCATTCATCGGTTTTAAGGTATTTCTTCATGGCGCTCTTTTTCTGTGTTATCGGTGTAAAGATAGACAAATAAACGGATAAACAAATAGGATGCGGAAAAAAGAAGAATGTGCCAAAACTAAAATTTGTTTGCTATTTATTTTTAGGCACGGATTACGCGGATTTCACGGAAAAGAGATAAAATAAATCCGTGTCAATCCGCGTAATCCGTGCCTAAAAGAAATCATCAAGTGTATTTTACACCCTCTTACCGGTGAGGAAGCATATATTCATCGGTGAGGAGAGGAGCTGTTTACGCTCTTTCTCCTTTGGTCTCTTTTATCAAATATACGCAGGCAGCTCCGATAATGAGCATCACACCTGCCGTTACCAGCATGTTTATTTCAGGGGGAAGCATCCCTTCTGGCGTAAACAGTGCCAGAATACTTCCGCCTAACGCCGCTGCTACGATTTGCGGAATACAGATGGTTCCGTTAAACAGCCCGAGATACGTACCCATGTGTCCGCCGGACAAGGCGTTGGTCAGGATGGTGAAAGGCAGTGCCAGCATGGCGGCCCATGCGCAGCCTATCAGCAGGAAAGATACGAACAGTACATACGGGCTGTGTACGAAATAGGTGGATATAAATCCGATACCGCCCAGCACGAGGCTCAGCGCGTAAATGAAACGGCGGTCTTTGAACATGGGAATGCAGATTGCCCAAAGTACGGAACCGATAGCCTGTACGGCAAACAGTACGCCTACCCAGTTGGCAGCTTCCTGATATTGCAGGCTCTTGGTGTCGAGAACTATTTTTGTGATTCCGTTTACCGTATTTTCAACGGTGGGAGCGTCAAATACATTTGCGGCGATGCTTCCGTTGGTGTATGTCCACATGAACATAAAGGCGAACCAGCAGAAGAACTGCACCAGCCCTACCGTCCAAAAGGCTTTCGGGGCTTTTACCAGCAGCTTCAGCATATTGATTTTCTCATGTTCCTGCTCTTCCGTGATACCGTGATATTGGGCATACTCTGCGGGCGGCATTTCCTTGACTTTGACCGTTGTATAAATAACGCAGAATATCAGAATGGCGGCCCCGATATAGAACGAGTAGATTACGGAATCGGGAATTACGCCCTGGGGTGCCGTATTGCTGATACCCACCCACGCAAATATGAACGGGAACAGATAGCCCACCAGGCTGCCGGCATTGCATAAGAAACTCTGGATGGAATAGGCAAGTCCTTTCTGTTTCTCATTCACCATGTCGCCTACCATCATCTTGAACGGCTGCATTGCCATATTAATGGAAGTATCCAGAAACATCAGCGATACCAGACCGAAAATCATGGCCGTGCTCACCGCCATACCGAAGCTGCCGGCATTGGGCAGCAGGCACATGACGAGTACCGCAACCAGCGAGCCGATGAACAGGTAGGGAATGCGACGTCCGAACCGTGTCCATGTCCTGTCGCTGGCAGCTCCTACGATGGGCTGCACGATGATACCTGCCAGCGGCGGTAATATCCAGAAATAGCTCAAACTGTGCGGGTCGGCTCCTAAAGTAGAGAATATACGGCTGATGTTCGCGCTTTGCAGGGCATACGCAATCTGTACGCCGAAGAAACCGAAGCTGATATTCCATAGTTTCCAGAAACTTAAATCAGGTTTTACTTTCATTGCTCTCTTGTTTTTTATGATATTAGTTTATAGATGAATTCGGTTGTGTTTTTATTTGGTCGTTCCCCTTACCACCAGGTTTGTCCGCACAATCTTGTTGGTGCTTTTTCCCTCGTGCCCGTTCAGCTTGTCTGTAAGGATGCCGAATGCGCTTTTGCCCACTTCTTCTCCGTGCTGCTCCACGGTGGTCAGTTTCGGGTCGGTGCTTTGGGCGATGGCTCCGTCGGTGAAACCGCAGATGGAAACCTCGTCCGGCACTTTCAGTCCCACCAGCTTGCAGGCATACAATATACCTGCCGCCGTTTCGTCATTAATCGCAAAGAAGCCGTCGGGACGGTTGTCACTCTCCAGCAGGTCGGGCGTTATGGCAATGGCGCGTTCACGGTTGTCGCACAGTTTTATCATGCTGTCGTCCACCGGCACTTTGTATTTCTTCATGGCATCCAGATAGCCGTTCCGCCGGTTTTTGGTAATCTCCAGATGCGGAGATGCGCCGTAGAAGAAGATGCGTTTGCATCCGGTCTGAATCATGTACTCTACGGCGGCAAACGAGCCGGCATAGTCGTCCACAACCACCCGTTCCGTTTTCAGCTCCGTACAGATGCGGTCGTAAAACACAATCGGTATGTCGTTGTTCAGCAGCTCCTGATAGTGGTCGTATTGCTCCGTGTTTTTGGCAAGGGAGGCTATGACGCCGCAAACGCGGGCGGCAAGGAAAGAGTGGACGATTTTGACTTCCTGTTCGTAGGACTCGTTGCTTTGAGCCACGATTATGTTGTAGCCGGCTTTGGCCGCCGCTGTCTCGATGCCGCTCAGCACGCACGAGAAGAAATGATGCACCAGTTGGGGCACAATCACGCCAATCGTATTGCTGCGGCTCGAACGGAGGTTCACGGCAAGCACATTGGGTTTGTAGTTATGTTCGCGGGCGTAGGCATGGATGAGGTCACGGGTTTCCCGGCTGATGTCCGGATTATCCTTGAGCGCTCTCGACACGGTGGACGGCGAGACATTCAATGCCCGGGCAATATCTTTAATGGTTATCTGCGGTTTGTTCATCAGTATGATTTCAATTTTCAGCCAAAGGTAATAAAAATAGGAAGATATACGAAGACCGTAGCCGGGCTTCTTATTTATCCTGCCGCAAAAATAGCGGAATGCGTCTAATAAAACTTTTCTGTTGATACATATCGGGTTATAAGTTTGTGCAAACGATTGCATATACTGTTTGCAACCATGTATTTGCCCGCTGCACGGTAAATTCCCGGCAAAAATCATTTGCTATACAATAAATCTCCGTAACTTTATCCTCTGGAAAATGTGGTATCCTTTAATTAATATTATAATGTATTGGCTGACTATGATAAAGAGACTTGTTTTATTTTGTTGCCTATGCTTGCCGGCATTGGCTGTCTCTGCCCAAGAGCAGGAAGTTAAGTTTGCTTTCGATAACTATCACCGCTATTACCGCGAAGCGCGCCTCTGCACCGATAGTGCAAAATTGGAGGCTATGAAGAAATTGCGTGTCTATTTTCATGAGCATCCTTACAGGCTGTCTAAGGTGAATATGTCCGTGCCGCCCGCCAGGTGTCTGGAGTTGCTTACGCCGGAGGGGACATTCTCGGATATGGACGCTTTGGAAGCTGAGTTCGAACGTAGCAATGCCTATCGGAAGAGCTTCCATACAACAGCCGATGACCGGGTGGGTATTTTCATCGGAAACGCTCTTGACCGCTTGTGCTGCATTGCCGACGCATACCGCCGCGGTACGCTGACGGCAGACGAGTCGTTGAGCGACAAAGTGCTGAAAGCGGTGGTGCACTACGGCATGCTGGAAGCCGGACGCTCGAACGCCGTTTCCCGTTTTCACGCTTCCTGCTTTGCCATTCCTACGGCTGCGGTAAACATCTATTTCGCCTGGCTGGATAAAATGGAACTTGCCGAACGCGGCGGTGCAACTCCTTTGCTGGAGGCCGCTTGCGATATGCTGAAAGTATTGGGGCTGCAAGCCTATACGCAGCCGTTGCGTCATGATGAAACCGACAAGAACGTTGTTTCGATAGAACGTTTCCGCAATCATGTATGGTGGGTGGGCGGCAACGCGTTGGCATACCGTTCGCTATTGCCCGTAGCTGCAATGTACAGTTCGGTGCCTATGGTGGATGTATTGGCAGAAGTTTGCCGGAGAGGTATCAGCGTGACTTCCCAGCTTACTCTGCACGATTCTTTCTGGACCGAAGGTTTTACTGCCGACGGTGCAGGGTGGGGACATGGCAAGCAATGCCTGATTTGGGGATATCCCATAGACGGAACCTTCAATGCCTTGAATATGCTGGGTATGCTGAAAGGGACACCGTGGGCGGAGCGCCTGAGCAGGAAGAATGCCCAAGCTATCCTGAACTTTCTACGCGGTGGAAACTGGTACTACTATAAAGGATTTACCTTGCCTTGTCTGGACCGTGGCTCGTATGTCTATACCGCTGCCGAAAAAGAGATTCCTTACGCAAAGATGCTGAATAAAGTGCTGACGGACTGGATGGATGCTTTTACGGAAACCGAGCAGGCGGAGTTACGGCAGTTATGGAAAGAAGTGAAAGAAAAGCATATCCGGATGGTGGGGTACGCTCCGGGCATGTATTCCGGAACCCGCTGGTTCTTTAATAACGATGATTTGATAAAGAAAACCCCCGACTGCCACATAATGGTGAATATGGCTTCCGTGCGTTGTGACGGCTTGGAGAGTGCGCCCAACTTTGCCGATGCCTATAATTTCTACCCTACGGACGGTATGACTTTGTTTCAGCGCAGCGGCAACGAATATCGCTCCATCATGGGTGGCTGGGACGTAACGGCATCTCCCGGAGTAACCGCACGCGAAGGCATGGAGCGCCTGGAACCGGTAGTTAACTGGCGCGGCTATTGCAGTAAGCATAATTATGCGGCAGCAGCCACGGACGGTAGCGGCGATGCAGTGGCGGGATATATTTTCGAGAAAATGAATGCTTCGGAGAAAGAGGGTGTGAACGACCGGGGCAGCAGTGCCGGTTGTAACGAGGTGCTTTATGGTGTAAAGGCTTATAAATCTTATTTTATTCAGGGAGACTATATGGTTGCCTTGGGAGCGGGTGTGACGAACAGGCAGTCCGGACAGCCGGGACACATCCGTACCACTATCGACCAGACGGCCTTGCTGAATGATGTCTGTTTGTTGGAGAAAGGCAAGAAAACGGCTCTTTCAGCCGGTGTGCATACCTGGAAAATCTCAGGCAAGAACACACCCTGGCTGGTGCAGGAGGGGCAATTTGCTTACCGCGTTCTTCCTGAATACAGCCGGAAAGCGTTCGTAGCCTGCGAAACGCGTCCTGCGAACTGGGTGCTGCACAACAAAACAAATGCCGGTAAGAAGAATCTGCCGGATAGCGTGAAAATTCTCCGTTTGTGGATTGACCATGGACAAGCGCCCGTGAATGATACCTATGGCTATACCGTGTATACGGGAAAGGGCACTCCGTCCGCCCGGTTGCCTTTCCGTGTACTGAGGAATGACTCTTTGGTACAGGCGGTGCAGTCGGCAGACAAAAAACTGTTGCAGGCGGTGTTCTATCCGGGCAACAATGGCCTGCAGGCCGGCGGTGTGTCGCTTACAGCTTCTGAACCTTGTACCGTAATGATAAAGACGGTGGCAGGAAAGTCCGTCTTTACAGTGACGGATGCCTGCATGAATGCGGCTTTGAAGAAAATAACGCTTACTTATAACGGTGAAACGATAGAAGTACCTATGCCGCAGGGGGAATTTTGCGGTAGGACGGCATCGTATGAATTGCCTTAATGGGGCAGACGGGATGCCTTGCTTCAATGAATGTTATATTACTATAATACTTGGAATCATGAAACACATTAAATTTATTACTTTCTTTTTGAGTATCGCATGCCTTTTCATTGCATGCAAGAACACGGCCGACAACGATAGGGAAGGCACGTCTCCGGTACCGGAGCAGACTCCCGGCACCGGAGATGATTCTTTTGCCAAAGGCGCCGACATCAGTTGGGTTACGGAAATGGAAGCGGCCGGACATCGCTTCTATAATGCCGACGGCAAGCAGCTTGAATGCACTGCCCTGATGAAGGAGTGCGGACTGGATGCGGTTCGCCTGCGTGTGTGGGTAGACCCGGCAGAGCACGGCAACTGGTGCAATACACCCGATGTCGTAGCCAAAGCCAGGAGGGCGAAGGATTTGGGAATGGACGTAATGATAGATTTCCATTATAGTGACTGGTGGGCAGACCCCGCCCAGCAAAACAAGCCTGCCGCATGGAAGGACAAAACACTGCCGGAACTGAAGAAAGCCATCGGCGACCATACGGTAGCGGTGCTTCAGGCCTTGAAGGCGGCGGGAGTTTCTCCCAAATGGGTGCAAGTGGGCAACGAAATACGTCCGGGTATGTTGTGGGATAAGAATGTGGCGCTGAGCGGTGCATCCTATGATGTGAAAGAGTGTGACTTGAAAAACGCTCCGGCAACGGCGTCGGATAAAGTCGTGTATCCCGCAAACTGGAGTAATTTGGCCGATTTCATCACTGAGGGCTACAATGCGGTGAAGTCAGTCTTCAGCGATGCGATTGTGATTGTTCATCTGGACAACGGTTGGGATAAAGAACTGTTCAACTGGTTTTTCGATGAGCTGAAGAAACACAACGGGAAGTGGGATATGATAGGCATGTCGCTTTATCCTTACTGGACACGGATGGAGAAGCCGGATTATACCGCCGATGACATTATCACCGACTGCATGGAGAATATCAAGGCGTTGGGCGCCAAGTATGATTGTGATGTGATGATAGTGGAAACCGGCATGGAATGCGGTGACGACAAGGGCAATCTGGCAAGTGCGTCTGTCCTTGCCGAAGGCAAACGGCAGTTGGAACGCATCGTCAAGGAAAGCCGGGAGAATACCGGAGGACGCTGCAAGGGTGTGTTCTATTGGGAGCCGGAGTGCAAACCGAGCCAGTATCGGTTGGGAGCGTTTACTGCCGACGGCCGTCCTACGGTGATTATGGATGCGTTTAAATAACCTGTAAAACAGTATAATTATGAATAAGAGACTGATAACGGGCATCTGTTGCTTCTTCCTCTTCACGGCCGTTATGGCGCAGCGTACCGAAGTGCTATTGGAAAAGGGCTGGAAGTTCTTCCGGGGAGATATATCCGGAGCTGCTCATCCGGGATATGACGATGAGCAATGGCAGGCGGTAACCGTGCCTCACGATTGGGCCATTTACGGGCCGTTCGACCGTGACAACGATTTACAGAAAGTAGCCGTCACGCAGAATTTCGAAAAACAGGCTTCGGTAAAGACCGGACGCACGGGCGGATTGCCTTATGTAGGCGTAGGCTGGTATCGTACCACCTTTACCGTTCCCGCCCGCAAACAGGCTACACTGGTTTTTGACGGAGCCATGAGCGAAGCCCGTGTCTATATCAACGGGCAGGAAGCCTGCTTCTGGCCTTTCGGCTATAACTCTTTCCATTGCGATGTCACACCTTATATATATAAGGACGGAAAACCCAATACGCTTGCCGTGCGGTTGGAGAACAAACCGCAGTCTTCGCGCTGGTATCCCGGTGCGGGGTTGTACCGGAATGTCCGCCTGTTGACGACCGAACCGGTATGCGTTCCGGTGTGGGGCACTCAGCTTACCACCCCGCACGTGTCGGACAAGTATGCTTCCGTGCGTTTGCGTACGGAGATTGCCAATGCCGGAAACAAGCATATCCGGATTGTGACCGAGATTATATCGCCGGACGGTAAGGTGGTTGCCGCCAAAGACAACACCCGCAAAATAAACCACGGGCAGCCTTTCGAGCAGAACTTCCTGGTAGATGCTCCCGCTTTATGGTCGCCGGAGACACCCCGGCTCTACAAGGCGTCTTCCAAGATATATGCCGACGGCAGGCTGGTGGACGAATATACCACCCGTTTCGGCATCCGCAGCATAGAGATTGTGGCGGACAAAGGCTTTTTCCTGAACGGCAAGCACCGTAAGTTTCAGGGCGTCTGCAACCATCACGACCTGGGGCCTTTGGGGGCTGCCGTCAATGTGGCTGCTCTCCGTCGCCAGCTCACGCTGCTGAAGGATATGGGCTGCGATGCCATCCGTACATCGCACAACATGCCGGCTCCGGAACTGGTGGAACTTTGCGACGAAATGGGCTTTATGATGATGATAGAGCCTTTCGATGAATGGGATATTGCCAAATGCGATAATGGCTATCACCGTTACTTCGACGAATGGGCGGAGCGGGACATGGTGAATATGTTGCGCCATTACCGTAATAATCCGAGTGTGGTCATGTGGAGCATTGGCAACGAAGTACCTACGCAGTGCAGTGCCGAGGGCTATAAAGTTGCTTCTTTCCTGCAGGATATATGCCACCGCGAAGACCCCACACGTCCTGTTACCTGCGGTATGGACCAGGTGTCTTGCGTCCTGGAAAACGGTTTCGCCGCTATGATAGACGTTCCCGGTCTCAACTACCGCGCCCACCGCTATGTGGAGTCTTACAACGCACTTCCGCAGAATATCATTCTTGGTTCGGAAACCGCCTCTACCGTAAGTTCCCGCGGAGTCTATAAATTCCCGGTAGAGAAACGGGCAGGGGTAACGTATGCCGACCACCAGTCTTCGGGGTATGATGTGGAGTATTGCTCTTGGTCGAATGTGCCCGATGAGGACTTTGCCCTGGCCGATGATTACGACTGGACTATCGGGCAGTTTGTCTGGACGGGTTTCGACTATCTGGGCGAACCCTCTCCGTACGACACGGATGCCTGGCCCAGCCACAGTTCCGTATTCGGCATCATCGACTTGGCAAGCCTGCCCAAAGACCGCTATTATCTGTATCGCAGCATCTGGAACAAGACCGCAAATACCCTGCACGTCCTTCCGCACTGGACATGGCCGGGCAGGGAAGGAGAGAATACTCCCGTCTTTGTTTATACCAGCTATCCCGCTGCGGAACTTTTCGTCAATGGCAAGAGCTACGGTAAGCAACGCAAACTGACGGCATCGGAGAGCAAAGCCTTACAAGGCAAGGACTCGCTTGCCTTGCAACGCCGCTACCGCCTGATGTGGATGGATGTTCCTTATGAACCGGGCGAACTGAAAGTCGTGGCTTATGATGCTTCCGGCAAACCGGCAGAAGAGAAAATCGTCCGTACCGCCGGCAAACCTCATCATCTGGAACTGGTTGCCGACCGCACCCGGCTTGCTGCCGACGGTAAAGACCTTGCCTACATCACCGTCCGCGTTGTCGATAAAGACGGCAATCTCTGTCCGTCGGACAATCGTCTTGTTTCTTTCTCTGTAAAAGGAGCCGGCCGTTACCGCGCGGCAGCCAATGGCGATGCCACCAGCCTCGACCTTTTCCATTTACCCAAGATGCCGGCTTTCAGCGGACAGTTGACGGCTATCGTGCAGAGCACGGAACAGTCCGGTGAAATTGTTTTTGAAGCCAAAGCCAAAGGCTTGCAGACTGGGACAATCTTGTTGTCTGCCGGTAGGTAACATTTGCATTATTTCTGTTTCAGAGTTTTGCATAATTTGTCATCACTCGTCACCAATCACTCTGTATCCCTTTCCAGCAAAGGGATACAGGGAGTGACGACAAGCGTGGTGAGAGTGATGACTGATTCGTGGTTGTCACGCGAATAAATATTATATATCTTATAATCAGCATGTTATTTTAATAGACACACAGCCGATAATAGAGACTTATTTGACGATTTACTACTCCAAAAGACCTTTATCGTGCGATTCGGTGCATTGTTTGAAGATAAATGCACCCGTAATTTCCGGAATATGCCCTGTGACAGTAAGGTATTTGTTTGGGATAAATGCCTCATTCCCTCTTTCTTTTCTTTGTTTTATCGCATGTATAATGTCCTTTTATCACTTCCTTTTCCTTGTTTTCCGGCTGCGGGCTCTACGGTTGCCAATTGCGGGCCCGACAGCCCGCGGCTGGCAACCGTAGAGCCCGCAACTGCGAAACGAAAAAAAAGACCTGCTGTTTCGGGGAAAATGCAGTAGCTAAACTACTATTTAGCGTGTGTTTTTGCAGATATTACCCTGCTGATTTCCCGTTATTTATTATGCGTTTCCATTGGTGTGTCCATGCGTTTATAAGATGATAGCGCATGATACCGGATATAGTGCAATCGTTTGCATTCTTCTTATTGAACTTTTTACGGTATCTTTGTCTCTTACTCGACAATATAGCATACATTTGTTGTATCATAATAAAGTATTTGGAGCACGTTCCGTATTTAGGTTAATATACTGAAACGTCTTTTGAATATACTGTAGATAATTAATATTGTTAACTTTAATTTTTAAATGCATGAAGCAAGTTAATCTTAGAATCTGTCGAACGATTCTTCCCCTGTTATTAGGGTTATTCTTGTCAGTTGGCGTTTATGCACAGAACATCACGGTGAAAGGGCATGTGAAAGATGCTTTGGGTGGTGTGATTGGCGCTAATGTCATTGAAAAAGGTAATCCGTCTAATGGCACCATTACCGATGTGGACGGAAATTTTACATTGTCTGTACCCAAAGGAGCAATTCTTCAGGTATCTTTTATAGGATACAAAACACAGGAAATAGAAGCAACTTCATCTGTGATTGTGACTTTGAAAGACGATTCGGAATTATTGAATGAAGTGGTTGTCATCGGTTACGGTGTGGCTAAGAAAAATGACCTTACCGGTTCGGTGACAGCGATCAAGCCGGATGAGAAAAATAAAGGTCTGGTCGTAAGCGCTCAGGATATGATTCAAGGTAAGATTGCCGGTGTAAATGTAAACACCACTTCGGGAGCTCCCGGTGAAGGCGCTCAAATCCGTATTCGTGGTGGCGCTTCTTTGAATGCCAGCAACAATCCGCTTATAGTGATAGACGGCATGCCGATGGACAATAACAGCACCAAAGGTGTGAACAATCCGCTTTCACTTGTCAATCCTAATGATATTGAAACTTTTACGGTGCTGAAAGATGCTTCTGCTACGGCAATTTACGGTAGCCGTGGCTCTAATGGAGTAATTATCATTACAACTAAAAAAGGACGTAAGAATCAGGCACCGAAGGTTTCATATAACGGAACTTTGTCGGTAAGTACGATTGCCGACAAGCTCGATGTAATGAACGCTCCCGAATATGTTGAATTTATCAAGAATACGTATGGCGAAGGCTCGGCAGCTTATGCAGGGCTCGGATGGCAGAAATACAATGAAGATGGTACACCGGACTTTTCTGCCGGCACATATAATACGGATTGGCAGGATGAAATATACCGTGCCGGTATCAGTCACGACCATAATGTCAGCGTTACCGGTGGAGTGGGCAATGAAAGTTGGTCCATGCCTTATCGTGTCAGTGTGGGATATACCAATCAGGAAGGTATTCTGAAAGGTTCCGATTATAACCGCTTTACAGCAGGGTTTACTTTGAATCCCTCATTGCTGAATGATCATCTTAATTTTAACATCAATGCCAAGTATTCTTACTCCAAGACAAATCCGGGTGGTACGGATGCTATCGGTGCAGCTATCTCTATGGACCCGACTCGTCCGATAATGAGTGAGGACGAACAGTTCAAGAATTGGGGCGGTTATTGGCAGTGGACAAAGAATACTTCCGAATACGACCCCACTTTCCCGTTTGCACGCAATGATGATGCTCCTAAAAATCCGGTGGAACTGATTGATCATTATACATTCGATAAGAGCGCTACCGTACTTCTCGGTAATTTTGAAGCCGATTATAAGATACATGGATTTGAAGACTTGCGTTTGCATATGAATCTTTCGGGTGAATATGCCGATGGTGGAGAATATACTAACAACAATCCGTATTCGACTTATGGCTTCTATTATGGAGGTGTAGGCGAGAATAAGGAAAAGAAATACAACCTGATTGCTACGGCATACGCCCAGTACAACAAAGATTTCAACAAGGCACATCATCTGGATGTGATGGTGGGTTACGAATATAACCACATGAAATATTGGGGTGGAGAATGGTTCGAAAACTATTATCCTTCTACCAATGAGAGTTATTATGACGATGGTACTCCGAAAGCCGGAACAATAAACAGCTCTTCTACAAAGAATTGGAGAGGCCAGATTTATCTTGTCAGCTGGTATGGACGTGTCAATTATTCGCTTCTTGACCGTTATCTTTTCACCTTTACAGCCCGTTATGACGGTTCGAGCCGTTTTGCAGACGGACAACGCTGGGGTTTCTTCCCTTCGGCAGCCTTTGCTTGGCGTGTGAAGGATGAAGCTTTCCTGAAAGATGTAGATGCTGTCAGTGATTTGAAACTTCGTCTTGGCTGGGGTAAGACCGGTCAGCAGGATACCGGTAAGGAATACTACACAGCCATATACAAGGTAAGCACCAGTGAGAACCATCGTTATCCGGTAGGTCCTAACAATCCGGGTACGCTTTATCAGCCTTTGCCTTATAATGATGACCTTACTTGGGAAACTACGACCACATGGAACTTAGGGTTGGATTATGGAATGTTTGACCAGAGACTGACTTTGAACCTTGATGCTTATTACCGCGAAACCACGGACTTGCTTTCCACACCTACAATTCCGGCAGGACAGAACTTTGATAATGCCCTTATGCTTAATGCCGGTTCTTTGAAGAATACCGGTGTTGAAATAGCTCTGTCGGGCAAACCTGTTCAAACAAAAGACTGGTTTGTGGAACTTGGCATGAACATAGCATACAATAAGAATGAGATAACTGGTCTTTATGGCGGACGTGACGTTATTGAAGCAGGTATGAAAGTGGGTACCGATCAGCAAATCACCTATCATAAAGTGGGACTTCCCGCCAACTCCTTCTGGGTGTATCAGCAGGTGTATGACGAAAGCGGACGTCCTATCATGGGATGTTATGTAGACCGGAATGCTGACGGCAGCATAGACGAAAACGACCGCTATTATTATAAAAACATTATAGCGCCTTGGACAGGTGGATTTAATTTTAAAGTAGCTTATAAGAACTGGGACCTCGGAACCAACTTCAGAGCCAGCTTCGGTAATTATGTATACAATGGTATCGAATCGGGCAAGGCAAATTCTGCAATGCTTTATAATTCCAAAGGATATTACGAGAATAGCACGGCAGATATCGTAAGCCTTGGCTGGAGTTCTTACAATTATGCGCTTACTGATTATTTTGTACAGAATGCAAGTTTCCTGAAGTGTGACAATATTACGCTTGGATATAATTTCGATAATCTTTTTAAAGCCGGCAAGTACAAAGGCGTGTCAGGACGTATCTATGCTTCATGCTCAAATGTCTTTACCATTACGAAGTACAAAGGGCTTGACCCGGAACAGACTTCCGGAAAGGAGAGCAGCCTCTATCCGCGCAGCCGTACTTTCCTTCTTGGATTGAATCTTAATTTCTAATTTAATAACTGAGGACAATTATGAAACTAAATAAAATAAAAGCAATATTTCCTGCCATTGCTCTTTTTCTGACAGCAAGCATGACTTCCTGTATGGATGATCTTGAGAAAGGGAATATAGACCCTACCGTAGAGCCTAATCCGAATCTGTTGGGGCTGTATAGCAAATGTTATGCCGGACTCATCATGGAAGGTAATGACGGTAATGCGGATTTTACCATAGACGATGCCGGTAAATCGACGTTATTGCGTAACGTGTTTAATTTTAATGAACTTTCTACCGATGAGGCTATCTGCTGGTGGAGCGACGGTGGTATTACCGATATCGGTTATAACCAATGTATGCCGGGTACTGCGACTCTCAGATTTCTTTATTATCGTCTGATGTCCAATATTACGTACTGCAACCATTATTTGAGCCTTGAAGCGGCACAAGCCGATAAGACGATGCTTGCAGAGGTGCGTTTTATCCGTGCATACAACTATTTCTTAATGCTCGATTTCTTTGGAGACCCCTCTTTTATAGAGACAATTACCTCGGAAGTGCCTAAACAAGCCCATGCCTATAATGAGAAATTTGACGAGAGTGCCACATATACCCGTGCGGAACTTCTGCAATTGGGACGTGAATTCCTCTTTAATTGGGTGAAAAAGGAATTGGAAAATGCCGAAGCGGATATGTTGCCTGCCGAACCGGAAACGGACAGTGATGCAAACTATGGCCGCGCCGACAAGGCGGCAGCCTGGATTTTGCTGAGCCGTTTATATCTTAATGCCGGTACTTATCTTAATAATGACGGGCAGAATAATCCTTATTGGGATAAAGCGTTGGAATATGCTGAAATGGTTATCAATTCAAATTACGCAATCTTTGATGATACCAGGATTCCGACAGAAGCTACGCAGAGAGGCTATCGTCCGTACGATTTGCTCTTTATGGGTGATAACGGATCGAATGGTGCCAGTTGTGAAGCCATACTTCCGCTTCTTCAGGATGGAAAGGTGACGAAAGGCTATGGAGGTTCGCTTTTCTTTATTGCCGCTATGTGGAACGATAAGATGCAAACCGTAACCGACCTAACTGCCGGTACTACGGGTAATACGTGGTCCGGTATGCGATGCCGTCCTCAACTGATTGAGAAGTTTACTAATAATCCTGAATCTTTTGTAGGCAAATCGACGAAGGAAATCCGTGCTTTGCAAATCGATGACCGTGCGCTTTTCTGGGGAAAAGGTTCGGACGGCGATGAACGTACGCTTGACTTGGGAGATAACTCCAGTTTCTATCAAGGCCTGGTAACTACGAAATGGAATAACAACTATTCCAACGGCGGAAGCCCGCACGATGTGTTCGATGTGGATACGGATTTCTTCCTTTTCCGTGTGGCAGAAGCTTATCTCAATGCTGCGGAAGCAGAAATGCATCTCAATGGCGAGAGTTCAACAAAGGCAAAAGGTTATATTGATATCTTGCGTAAGCGTGCCCACACGGCTACAAGCGATTCTTACAACCTGAACTATATTCTTGACGAGCGTTCGCGCGAATTCTATTTCGAGGGTCTCCGTCGTACCGACCTTATACGTTTTAATCAGTTCGGTGGTACGCAAACTACCTATAACTGGTCGTATAAAGGCGGCAATATCAATGGAGTGACATTCGATAAGACAAGAAATCTTTTCCCTCTCCCGACATCGGAAATACAGGCAAACAGAAGCCTTATCCAGATTGATGGTTATAATGAGACAGAAGAGTAAAGTTAAAACAGTAAATTTAGAAAAGTAATATGAAGAATAAATTATTGCTTGGTGCTGTGCTTGTCGGTACTGCCGGCATATTTGCAGCATGTTCGGATGATAATGATTCGAACCCTACGCTGATACAACCCACGGAGTTCGTCTTGAACACTCCGGCTTACGTGAACGAAACGGTTGATTTGGAGAATACGGAAGCTCTTCGGTTGACATGGTCACAACCGGAATATACAACAGGCAATGCTCCGATTAATGCGACATATGAAATACAGGTTTCTCCGACAAACTCATTCACTGTGTCTACGGACGAAGCGGATGCGGATGAGGAAAATGCTCTTGTTGCCGATTATGCAGTTATCGACAAGACTTCTACAACCTGTTTTGCTGATTTGGCGGCATCTGAACTTAACAAGGCTCTGGCTAAAGTAGCGAAGTGGAAAGCAGACGCTGTTCCTGCCGAACAAAAGACTTTTATTCGTATCAATGCATTTGTGCTTGAAGGTATGAATAGATTGAATGCCATTACATCGAATGTGGTAGAAATCAGTGTGGCTCCTTATTATGTGGAATTGTCGGATGCCGCTCCTATTATGTGGTATCTTGTCGGAAATAATTTTGGTGACGGTGCTTGGAGTGATAAGCCGGGCGAAAGTAGCTTCCCGCTGTTCATGCAAAGCGATTACAATTATGATAAGGTGACCGGTGCCGGTGAAATTACCTACCTCAACTATTTTACAACTGAGGATTGGAAGATACAGCCTGCGGATTTCAATTGGGATTATGGATTTTGTGGTACAGGCGCTCCCAATGAGGCTGTTTATCGTAACGGCGGAGCCGATGGCGGAAATATCACATGTAATCCGGCCGGATATTATCTTGTTACCATTAATACCGGAGCGAATACTTGTACTATTGTCAATCAGGAAATAACCCCGGCTGTTTATGGTCAGATATGTATCACCGGTGATTTCTGCGATTGGGCCGACCAGAACATGACTCCGGTGAACAAGAGCGGTGAAAACCATGTATGGTGTTATATGTTGACGGTGGAAGAGGATGCCGTGAAGCAGATTAAGTTCAAGATTCCCGGTTCTTGGGATACAAATTGGGGATATGGTTCGGAAGACGGCGAGGTATCTGTTTGCGGTAAGGCAGCAGCCGGAGGCAAGAACATCGGTGTTGCGGCAGGTACATGGGTTATCATGTTCAATGATATAACCGGTGAATTCAGTATTATTCCTAAGAAATAAATTACACACTTTAAAAGAAAGATACTATGATAAAGAAATTAGTATATGGCTTGGCTATCATTGCAGGACTTGTTTCCTGCAATGATGACTATACGGATTGGGCAAGCCCTCAAAGCAATGATTCCAAAGAACCGGTCGATAAAATCGCATTTACGGTAGAACCGGCAGTCAGCGCCATTGATTTTGTAGTGGAAACGGCGGAAAATATTCAGTTATTTACTACCAGTCTGCAAGATGGGCAGGTAAGTGAATACGCGCTTACTCTTTCTGCTGAAGGTAAGGATAAAACCGCCGCTCTGAGCGCAACGGCAGCCGGGATGGTTGCTTCAACCGATTTGGCAAACGCAGTAGCGGCTATTTATGGTAAAAGCCCCGAAGAACGGACTGTTGCTGTAGAAGTGGCAGCCGATGTAACGGTAAAAACAGAAGACGGTAGCATCATAACCAAGAAGAAAGCTTCTCCGTTTACTTTGAAAGTCAAGCTGAATACCCCATTGGAGTATTTTCTGGTAGGCGACGTTACATCATGGGCAGACAAGTCGGCAAAATGTATGCTTTATCCACAAGGAGATAAGAAATATGCGTATACGACCGATTTTACTAAAACTGAGAATGGTGTACAAACAGCCGGTAATCTAAAAATTTGGTTAGGTGCAGATATTGGAAATTGGGATAATTGTTATGGTGCTGAGAGCGATGGCGATAATGCTGTTTCCGGTAAGTTGGTATCAGTAAATGCCGGAGCGATAGCTTGTCCGGAAGTCGGTAAATTTTATAAACTGGAAGTTGACTTTTCTACAAACGAATATGCTTGGACAGAACTGACTGATCAGGCTCCGGAATCTTATACTCATATAAGTTTGATTGGTGAATATAATGATTGGGATACAGCGGGTTCTGAGAAAGATTTGGAACAGATTACTCCGCATAACTGGTATATAGCTGGCTTTGAACCGGGAAAAGACGGTAAATTAAAGTTGCGTGCTGACCATAAGTGGGACATTTCTTGGGGTGCTGCAACGGATAACGTAACAATAGCGGATAAAAACTATTTGTCATTGACTACTACAAATAGTAAGGATATTATTGTTCCCAATGGAAAATATAATGTATTCTTTAATGATATTACAGGTGAAGTTGTATTTCAGACGGCTGAATAATATCTGCGATATATAAAGAATATTTATTTTAAATCAGGCGAGTGTGTCTGAACTTGCTACAAGTTACATGGATTTGGTGTTATTTCTTCTCTTTGTATTAAGGGATTCCATACCGGTCTGCGTTGTTTAAGGCAAGTTCAGACACATTTCTTTTAATTGTATGTAAAATCTGATAAAATGAAGAACGTAAAATCTGTTTTATATTTAATATTGGGTTTGCTGATAAGCTCTTTGATGGCTTGTAGTGATGACCCCGGAGCTTTTTCTGAGCCTGCACCGGGGCAGGATGAAACTCCTGAAGGATATGTCTCTTTAGAACCCTCATCCGATACGTGGGACGGAACCAAACGTGCCGATATTACTTATCAGACATTGGTGTATTCATTTGCCGATAGTAATAATGACGAGTGGGGCGATTTCAGAGGACTCACAGATAAGCTGGATTATCTTAATGAAATGGGTGTGAATGCAATATGGCTGTCGCCAATTCATCCGGCAATGTCTTATCACGGATATGATGTGAAGGATTATACAACAGTGAATGCCCGGTATGGAACTATGGATGATTTTGAACGGTTGATTGCCAAAGCCCATGAATTGGGTATAAAAGTCTATTTGGATTATGTGATGAACCATACCGGAAAGGATCATCCTTGGTTTATAGATGCGAAATCGTCCAAGGAAAGTGTTTACCGTGACTATTACATCTTCTCACAAGACCCAGAATCCGATATTACTGCCGGTAAAATTCCAATGATAAAGCGGGAAAGCTCTACGGGATATAATGCAGGCGAATGGTTTTCGGCTGGTATAGGTGATGCCATGAAAGGATATTATAAGTTTGTACTCGACTGGTCTAATGCTGCAAGCCCCACCATAACAGTTACAGAAGGGGGTACTCCGGATTCGGATAATCCGGATGTAACCACGCAAGATGCCAAGTACTTATATTATGGTGAGGGCATTTGCAAGAAATTCTATGCGAGAGGCAATAATAAGTACGAGTTAACGGTTGATCTTGATACGGATTGGGGCTTTTTAATCCGTACAAGCAATACTTCATGGGACAACGGAACGAAGTATGGAGCTCCGTCTAAAGCAAGTAAAGTGCAGTTGGGCAAGCCTTTTACTTTGAGTAATGCAAATCCTGAGGACATATTGTTTGCATCGGTCGAAGCATGGTATTTCCATTCCCATTTCCAAACAGACTGGTTTGCCGACCTTAATTACGGTGCTATTGATGATGCTACCAACTCTCCGGCATATAAAGCAATATCCGCTGCTGCAAAAGAATGGATAGACAAGGGAATTGACGGATTCCGTTTGGATGCGGTGAAGCATATTTATCACAGTGCCACTTCGGATGAGAATCCCCGTTTCCTGAAAATGTTCTATGATGATATGAACGAATATTATAAATCGAAAGGGCATACAGATGATATTTATATTGTAGGTGAAGTCCTTTCGGGTAGTGACGAGGTGGCGCCTTATTATCAAGGACTTCCCGCATTGTTTGAGTTTGACTTCTGGTATAAACTGGATTGGTCGATTGCCAACTCCACTGGTTGTTACTTTGCGAAAGACATACTTTCTTTCCAACAGAAATATGCGAGATACCGTGCCGATTACATAGAAGCTACCAAACTATCCAACCATGATGAAGACCGTACAGCATCCAAACTGGGAAAATCAGAGGCAAAGTGTAAACTTGCGGCTGCCGTATTGCTCACCGCACCGGGCGAACCCTATATTTATTATGGGGAAGAATTGGGTATCTACGGAACGAAGGAAAAGGCGGATGAATATGTACGTAGTCCGATGCTGTGGGGAGATAATTATACTACTGCCTATACGGACAAGATTGATGCCACCGTGGCTTCGAGTATAAAATCCGTAGCAGAACAGAAGGAAAATGCAAATTCGTTGCTGAATACCTATCTCTCTTTTACCCGTTTGCGTAATACCTATCCGGCTTTGGCTCAAGGTACAATGACAAAACATGCAGTATATAACGAATCGAACGAAAAGTACAAGAGCATTGCTGCATGGTATATGACAAAAGATAATGAAAAGATGCTTGTTCTTCACAACTTTGGAAGCGCATCTGTTGAACTGTCATTGACAGATAATATCGAGAAGGCTGTCGGTGTATCGGGAACTGTTCAGGTAAAAGAAGGGGATAATACTTCCATACGGTTGGGAGGATATTCGTCAGTGGTCTATAAAATAGCCCAATAGCCCGTTTACTCATACATCTTTATCAGCACCTTGTTCAGCCATTCCCACCGAAAACGGAACCAGCGACGGGTGCTGATTTGTTTTCCGCCGAAGCGGAGCACGAATTCGCGGTAGCCATGTTTGTGGAAAGGCAGGCCTACGTCCATAAATTCCAGGTGGCGGTAGCCGCGTTCTTTGGCATCGCGCAATGCCTGCCACACGGCAAGAATGCCGGGATATTGCAAAGCGTATGTTTTACGCATGCCACCGGAGAACCATAGGTATGCACTGTCATTGGAATAGATACAGACGCTTCCGCCAATAACTTTGTCTTTATAGGTTACAATGAAAATACGGCTTTTCCGGGGCATTTGCTTTTCCAGAAGCTGGAAAAAGTCTATGCTTGGGAAATGCCGCCGTATCTTGGCAGAGTAGTTGTAATGCAGCATCTTGGCAAAAGCATGGATTTCTTCCGGGGTATGCGCTTCTTTTACTTCTGCTCCGTTGTTCAGCCCTTTTTTGATTTGGCGGATGCGGGAGGAGCTGAAACGGGATTCTACCTGCTCCACATTATGCAACGAGTTACGTACGCGCAGCCAGTTGACGGCAAAGTAACGGTTCTCGCGGAATACTTTATAACCGGACAACGAATTGTCCAGATTGCGGAACTCGATAAGGAAGGCTTCCCGCAGGGCTTCGTCCGTGAGGCGTTGCAGCATATCGCTAAAGACAGCTTCGCGGTCGAGCGTTTCATCGAAATATTCTCCGGTGCCATATACCTCACACCGCTTGATGATGGCGGGTGGAAACAGTCGTACGCTCTTCCGTATGGCGGCAAGCAACTTGGCTACGGGTATTCCGTTTTCCGACGCCACAATAAGCAAAGGTGCATATCCCGGAGTTGCTTCATAGACGTGAAACAGCTCCGTAGAGTGGAATGTATCGGTTCCCGGCAGTTCGGGTATCCGGCTTCCCCGATGGTATGTAGTCAGTTTCAAGGGCATTGCTGCAAATTTAAAAAAATAATCTTGTATCTTTGCATTACTTAACGACAAAGTATTCATTTCTAAACGATATACACATATGGAAAGTTTTAGCGAATTGATAAAGACCCGCCGCAGCATGCGGAAGTTTACAGAAGAGGAGTTGACGCAAGAACAGGTGGTTACGCTGATGAAAGCCGCACTGATGGCGCCTACTTCCAAACGGAGCAATGCGTGGCAGTTTATCGTGGTGGATGATAAGGAAACATTGAAAAAGCTGTCTTTCTGTAAAGAGCAGGCGTCGCAATTCATAGCGGATGCCGCATTGGCTGTGGTTGTAACCGCCGACCCGCTGGCAAGCGACGTCTGGATAGAAGATGCCTCTATCGCTTCCATTTACCTGCAACTTCAGGCGGAAGATATGGGATTGGGCAGTTGCTGGGTACAGCTTCGCGAGCGTTTTACGGCATCCGGCATGTCCTCTAACGAATATGTGCACGAAGTACTCGACATGCCTTTGCAGTTGCAGGCTCTCAGTATCATTGCCATCGGGCATAAAGGAATGGAGCGCAAGCCTTTCAATGAGGACAACCTGCAATGGGAAAAGATTCACCTTAACAAATATGGAGGAAAGTAACGGTGAGCGCGGCGAAAGCAAATAACAATAAAGATACCTATAAGGCTACGGCTATCACGCTGATTGTGTTCGGCGTGCTCTATCTGGCAGACAAACTGCTGCATTTCTCCACACTGGGACTGTCGTGGGTGATGAACCGGGATAATTTTCTGCTTTATACGGCGGTCATCTTCCTGTTATTCAAGAATGACAAGTCGGTGGGACTGGTGCTGACGGGCCTGTGGCTGATATTGAATTTCGGATTGATAACGGCTCTGCTCGGTACTATGTCCGCTTATTTGCTGCCGGTGGCACTGTTGGTTGTAGGCGGTATTTTGTATTTGGTATCTACGAGATAAGATGAAAAGAAGCATAGAAGATACATCTGTTGTATTTATCGGAGCCGGCAATCTGGCTACGAATCTGGCAAAGGCGCTTTATTATAAAGGATTCCGTATCGTGCAGGTATACAGCCGTACGGAAGAGTCGGCGCGAACATTGGCGCAGGCGGTAGAGGCTGCCTATACTACCGACTTGTCGTCTGTGGCAGCGGATGCCCGGCTGTATATCGTTTCGCTGAAAGATGCGGCGTTTGTGCAACTGCTGCCCGAAATTGTTGCCGGAAAAGAAAATGCCCTGTGGGTACATACAGCCGGAAGTATCCCGATGGATGTTTGGGCAGGCAAGGTAAACCGGTATGGCGTGTTCTATCCGATGCAGACATTCAGCAAACAGCGTACGGTCGATTTCCGGCAGATACCGGTTTTCGTGGAAAGCAATTCTGCGGAGGATACCCGGACACTGAAAGATATTGCTTCCGTACTCTCCGAGAATGTCTATGAGGCCGATTCCGAACAGCGTAAAAGTCTGCACCTGGCAGCGGTGTTCACTTGTAATTTTACCAATCATATGTATGCCCTTGCAGCCGGGTTGTTGAAGAAATACGGGCTTCCTTTTGAAGTGATGCTGCCTTTGATAGACGAGACCGCCCGTAAGGTGCATGAACTCGAACCGCGTCTTGCGCAGACGGGGCCTGCCGTGCGGTATGACGAAAATGTTATCGGCGAGCACTTGCAGATGCTTTCTGACGAGCCGGACATGCAGGAACTGTACAGGCTGATTAGCGAAAGCATACATCGGCAAAATAGTTAACTTCTTGGAAAGAATAAGGATGAGTACAATCAATTACGATTTGAATAAGATAAAAGCCCTCGCCTTTGATGTGGACGGGGTGTTGAGCGCCAATGTCATTCCGATGAGTACGGAAGGCGAGCCGCTGCGTACGGTAAACATAAAGGATGGCTATGCCTTGCATCTGGCTGCCAGACATGAAATACCATTGGCTATCATTACCGGTGGACGCACGGAAGCGGTGCGCAAGCGTTTCCTTGCTTTGGGATTATTGCCGGAGAATATCTATATGGGGTCTTCCGTCAAGATACACGATTATCGCGACTTCCGCGACCGCTACGGCCTGCGGGATGAAGAAATTCTATATGTAGGTGATGATATTCCCGATATTGAGGTGATGCGCACTTGCGGTTTGCCTTGCTGTCCGCGGGATGCCGCTCCTGAGGTAAAATCCGTTGCACGTTACATCTCCCACAAAGAGGGGGGATACGGTTGCGGACGGGATATCGTGGAGCAGTTCCTGAAAGTGAAAGGCCTTTGGATGGCAGACGAGCGGGCCTTCGGCTGGTAACTCCTGCCGGTTTGACACCCCGCAATTCATAACTTATAACTCATAACTCTACTAAAAGCCATGTTGGATAATCTCAAAAAATATAAAGTTATACTTGCTTCCAATTCTCCCCGCCGGAAAGAGTTGCTGGCAGGACTTGGTGTGGACTACGAAGTGCGCACCTTACCGGATGTAGACGAATCGTACCCTGATACATTGCAGGGTGCGGATATACCTCTTTATATCGCAAAAGAAAAAGCGGATGCCTATCGGAACATGTTGCAACCGGGCGAACTGATGATAACTGCCGATACCATTGTCTGGCTGGACGGGCGGGTGCTTGGGAAACCTAAAGACCGGGAAGACGCTTTGTGCATGCTGCGGGATATGTCCGGTCGCACCCACGAAGTGTTTACCGGAGTTTGTATAACTACAACGGAATGGCAGCGCAGCTTTGCCGCTCAGACGGAAGTACGCTTTGCTGAGCTGAGCGAAGAAGAAATAACCTATTATGTAGATAAGTTCCAGCCGATGGATAAAGCCGGTGCCTATGGGGTGCAGGAGTGGATTGGCTTTATCGGGGTGGAGAATATTTCGGGAAGCTATTATAATATTATGGGGCTGCCGGTGCAGCGGCTTTATAAGGAGCTTGTCAAGGTTTGAATCCGTAATATCTCGAACGGAAATAAACGACATTTTTTTGATGGTTGGATGTAGTTAAGGGTTGCGCTTTTGTAAGTGCAGCCCTTTTGCTTTATATTCGGATACATTTATCTTTGAAATGTGCTAATCTTGGTGTAGAGATACTCAGAGCAAAGGTGATTTATTTATTGTAGACCGGATTTTACTCTTTTTGTACTAAATCTTACTCATGGTGATGCTGTCTTTTACGGATATTTGCGCAGGCAATAGAATGTTTTTTTGTGACTATTGAATACTAACTATAAAACACTAATACTTATGAAACATTTAATGAAATTATTATTTGTTCCGTTTTTGCTATTCTTTTCTTGCACTACGCAAGTCGATGGCGTTTTGAACGACGGTGATCTTCCTCAGAACAATGAGGATGCTTCTGTGGAAGCTACTTTGCATCCCGTCGGTATCAGTTTCAGTAAATCAAGCATTGCTGCATTTGCAGAAGAAGGTATTTCAGAAATTGGCATTTATGTGTACATGGACGGTTCTCTTATATATGGAGAGAAGCAACCTTTGGTGCATGGTGCTATTGAAGTTCCCTTACCTTTGGGAGAAAACCTACAGACTTTTGTTGTGGCGAATGCGGATGAGGTGGCTGATGCCGATCAGCTTTCCACGGCTGTTATCCGTCAGAACGATAATATGCAAAAGCCGGTTTACATTTCTGAAATAATAGGTTTTACTTCTGATAACTCTGTAAAGTCACTTGATGTGGAGTTGAAACGATTAGTGGGGCAGGCTGTGTTTGCCCCGGTGGAGTCGCAGGAGGAAATGGATGGCATTACTCAATTTGATGCATTGGACATAACTTTCACCAATGTAGGAGTAGCTTATAGTGTGAAAGAAGAAAAGGCTGTTCTTGAGGACGTCACTGTACGCACAAACCGCGAGTCAGGTTTTGGTGCATATGTTTATTCTTTCCCTACGGAGAACAACGGTTCACGCACTTCTGTTGATGTCGCTTATCTGAAAGAGGGAGTAATAGTGAATCGTACGAATGGCTCTCTCGATACGGGTATCATCTTTAAATCTTCCAAACGTTCGGTTGTTCATATGGAAATACTGAATGAAGACTGGGTGGAAACCGAGTGGGAGAGTATGATAGAAGAAATTGATTTTTAAAAAACAGCAAAATCTGATATGAGAAAAAGTATATTATCAGCTGTGGCAGGAGTGACCTTCTTGCTCGGCATTGCCGCTTGTTCCGAAGAGAATAAATATGATTCTTCGGTGGTGACGGACATTCAGTTGTATCTGGACGATGAGGCTTATTCGCTGAATACCGGCTCGTCCAATGAGCCGTTGTTTATTTACGCTTCCGATGGCAGGTATGTGGCTAACTATTCTACGTTATATCGTTTTCAGCTTCCTAACGGTACATACCGTGTTGTTGCTACTACCGAAGCGGATTCTCTTCCTCATCCGGGCAATTTGAACGACATCGTGCTTAATCAAGACCCGAAAGCAGAGAAAGTATATGCTTTATCCGCACCTGTGGAATACACTTCTCCGTTTAATAATCCTTTGGAGGTTCGTATGTACAACCGTACCGGTACGCTCCGTTTGAGAGCTACAGACCGTAAAGCAGACAAACGGTATTCCACGATACGTGCTATTGTATCTACACCTATATCCGGGTATAAGATTTCGGATGCCACATTTGTAAAATCTCCTATCGAGGTGGTACGCAATACTGCGACTTCTACAGGGGGTGTGAACTATACTGATGACTTGGTGCTGTTTGAAACAGAGACCAGTCAAGAAGCCGTAACTGTACGTATTGAATATCTCGATGAGAAACAACAGGTAATTCAGACCAAGGACATAGATGGTACCTTCTCCATTTTGCCTAAACAGCTCACTACGGTTTCATTCGAACTTAATAATCCGGATGAACCTACAATTCAGGATTATACGGTAACGATTACTCCCGAAGAATGGGAAGAAGAAGATATTACTCCTGATGCTCCTATTCGTATGCCGGATGGATATACATTCGTCAGCCCCGGAGAGAATATTAATAATGTTTATAACAAATTGAAGAGTGATGAAACGGCAGCAGACATTAAACTGTTCCTAAAAGCCGGAACTACTTATCAGTTTGTATCCGGGACATTGGATAATATTCCGAAAGGACTTTCGATTGTAGGACAAGAGCCTAAAGTCGGTGAAGGACTGGCCGTGTTGGAGTTGAAATCAAGTTTGAGTATGGAAAGTGAGAATCTGATTGAGGAACTCCATTTTGAGAATTTGGTTATTAAAGTAGATGTACGGGATTTCTTTAAACTGAAAAATCAAAAATTCCATGTAGGAACTATTTTATGGAAGAACTGTGAAATTAATGATTTGCAACGTACTATGTGGTATCAGGAGGTAGATGCAGATCAAAAGCAGATTGTTGACAAAATTGTTATTGAGGATTGTCGTTTTATGGGGTTAAATTCTGGTGGAAGCGGGTTGTTCGGTCTTTCTACCAAAAAAGATGCCCCGATACATGCCTTTGAATTTAGAAACTCGACTTTCCACGCCAATGATATGACTAAAGCGTTGATTACAGGAGTTAGCTCAATGAAAGGTAATCTGGATATAGTAGTGGAGAACTGTACGTTTGTTGCCATGAAAGCAGGTATGACTTTCTTTGACTTAAATGCCAAGAATATTACTGACGGAAGTGTCACAATAAAAAACAACCTTTTCAGTGGTGAGGTTGATGCTGATAATGGTACTTGGTTCAGTCTTCATAAAAATATCACTACCCGTACATTCGAGAACAATTATATCACCAATGGCTTTGCATTGAAAAACTGGGGTGTGGAAGAGGATGAAAAACCGATAGAAACCGTTCTTCCCATGAATGAACTGTTCGAAGATGTGTCTAACAGGAATTTCACCATTAAGGATAAATCCTCTGAGGTTTATACACAAGGCATCGGTGACCCGTATTGGAGAAAATAAAACCGGAATACTAACGAAAAACAAATAAAAACTATGAGAACTTTCTTATTCATATTATTGGCGGGCTTGTTAGGAGCATGTAGCGACGATGGCGAACTGAATGGCGCCGTGGAAGCCGATAATCTGGAACTGTCGAAGAATGAACTGAAACTTTCCAATGTAGCCGGTTCTTCTACTGTGGATATAACGGCTACTGCCGATTGGGTAGCTGCTGTGGTAGAGCCGGTTGGCGATGCGGAGAATATGTGGCTTACCTTGTCGAAAGATAGTGGTACGGGAAATGATGAACTTCGTCTGTTTGTTACGGAAAATACAGATGGAGCCAAACGTACTGGTAAGGTTAAAATAACCATGGCGGGTGCCGGTGCTGCTTTGGAACAGGAGATTTCCGTAGAGCAACTGGGTTCCGATCCTGACATTCTGCTTGAATTTACCTCCGAACCTATCTCTTTCCGGGGAGCGGAAGTGGAGCTTAAAGTCGTTTCCAATGTAGAGTGGGAAATGAATATCGATGAGCAGTGCGATTGGATTGAAGTAGTGGAGGAAACTCCGGCAACCCGTAATTTCACAACCGATAACCTGAAGCTCAAAGTGGCTCTTAATACGGGTGTTGCCCGTTCTACAGAACTTGTTTTCAAAACAGTAGGCGAATACAAACTGCAACGTGTACTGAAAGTAATGCAAGAAGCAGTGAACGGTATGGCAACCATTGAACAGGATGAGTATGCCATTCCGTATAAATGCCGTAAACTGGTAATTCCTTTCACCCAGGAAGGTGATGAATTGGTAGAGGATTTTGATGCCATTCCTTCTGAGTCTTGGATTACCCACAATAAGCGGGAGTCAACAGGAAATGAGATTGTATTGACAATTGCAGATAATGAGGGTGTTTTACCCCGTACATGTACAGTGCGTATCTTGGATAAGAGCGTGACGATTTTCCAATACGGAAAGCCCGATACCGGCATCGGTGATGACAAGAGTGTCGGAGTATTGGCTTTCCCTGGTGCGGAAGGTGGTGGTCGCTTTACTACGGGCGGACGTGGCGGTACACTCTATAAGGTTACCAATTTGGAAGATTACGGTAGTGGAGAAACACCGATAAAAGGTAGTCTGCGGTATGGTATCGAGCAAGTGGAAGGTCCTCGTACTATCGTTTTCGATGTTGACGGTATTATTGAATTGAAACAGGGTATTTATCTGGTAAATCATCCGGATTTGAGCATCATCGGACAGACTGCTCCGGGAGAGGGTATTACATTGAAGAATTATAATTTTTCTTTCAATCTTTCCAAAAAGCCGGAAGAAGGTGCAGGAAGTAAAATCAATGCTATTGTCCGTTTCTTGCGAATCCGTCCGGGAGATACTCATTCCGATTATGCCGAGGATGCTATTGGCGGACGCTATTTTACAGATGGAATCATCGACCATGTTACTGCCGGTTGGAGTGTGGATGAAACGTTGACTTTCTATGGAGTGAGAAACTTTACGGCGCAATGGTGCATTGCCAGTGAGAGTCTGAACTTGTCGAACCATGCCAAAGGCGCCCATGGTTACGGTGCTATGTTTAGCGGTGATAATGCTTCTTTCCACCATATTCTGTTGGCACATCATGGTAGCCGTTGTCCGCGTATCTCCGATCTTTCGGAACCGGGAACTCAGGCTGACTATGACTATTGCGGATATTTTGATGTACGCAATAATGTTTATTACAATTGGAGTGAAAGCGGTTTCGGAAGCTATGGTGGCAAGTATGCGAAATTCAATCTGACAAATTGCTATTATAAACCGGGACCGGCTACCGGTACGGGATATAAGTCATATCGTATTCTTTCTTCCGATCCCACTGCCAGAGCTTATATCGATGGTAATTATGTAGAAGGTAATTCGAAGGTCAGTGCCGATAACTGGACGGATGGTGTTTGGGCGCAGTTTGATAAGAGCTTGATTGAGCAAGGTGTGTCTGAAGAAGAGAAACAAGCTATGAAGATGGCGGATTATCAACCGTTCGGTAAGGTGACCAATCATACACCGCAAATTGCTTATGAAAGAGTATTGGATTATGCCGGTGCTTCTTTGCGTCGTGATGAGATAGACCAACGAGTAGTAGGAGAAGTCAGGGCAGGAAGTGCTCCTTATAAAGGTTCGAAGATGCAATATTGGGATGACAAAGGAAATTTGGTTACTCTGAAAGACTCTGATAAAAAACCGGGTATTATCGATACTCCGAGTGATGCAGCCGGAGGCTATAAAGAAGTGAAGAAAGGTTATCTTTGGCCGGATAGTGATAATGACGGCATACCCGATATTTGGGAACAGGCATACGGCATGAATCCGGAAGACCCTGCAGATGCCAATCAAATCAGTACCAATGTAGATCCTAATGGCCGTTACTCCAATTTGGAAGTATATTTCCATAATCTGGTACAGCATATCGTTTATTATCAGAATGAAGGTGGTCTGTCTATGGAGAGAAAATAGTGAACAACACATACATATACTATATATTTTAGAAAAATGAATAAGTTAATCATAAGCATATTTACTTTGTTGATGGTAGCGGTCGGTGCAATGGCACAGACTGCCACCGTAACAGGTACGGTGACCGACGACTATGGTCCTGTAATCGGCGCCACTGTGATTGTACAAGGTACGACATTGGGTTGTACTACGGATTTGGATGGCAAATTCACATTGACAAACGTTCCTGATGTGAACAAGGCTGTTTTGAAAATCAGTTTTGTAGGTATGGAAGAAGTGAAAGAACCGTTGAAGGGTCGTACTTCGGGTATTAATATACACATGACTGAGTCTGCCAGTATGCTGGAAGATGTAGTCGTTATTGGTTACGGTACTCAGAAAAGAGGTAATCTTACCGGTTCTATCTCCAGTGTGTCGGGAAAGATTCTGGAAAAAGTGCAGACAACTTCTGCAGCCGAAGCTATTGTCGGTAAACTGCCGGGCGTACAGGTGACGACGGTCGATGGTTCGCCCGATGCGGAAGTTAAGATTCTGGTACGTGGCGGCGGCTCTATCACACAGGACAACAGTCCGCTGATTATTCTCGACGGTTTTGAAGTAAACAGCCTGAATGATGTTCCGCCCACGGATATCGAATCTATTGAAGTATTGAAGGATGCCGCTTCTACAGCTATTTATGGTGCTCGTGGAGCCAACGGCGTTATTTTGGTGACAACCAAGAATCCGACGGAGGGTCGTGTTTCTATCAGCTTGAATACCTATGTACAAACCAAGACGCTTTCCAACAAACTGGATGTGATGGACCCGTATGAATTTGTATTGATGCAGTATGAGAATGCCCGCCAGAAGAGCTCCAATCCGACTGACTTTAACAATAAATACGGTCATGCCTACGAACATTATATCTATCAAGGCGACCCTGGTACCGACTGGCAGGATGAGGTGTTCGGTACTCATCCCGTGGCTTCTTATCTTGATCTCAGTGTGAATGGCGGTACGGAGAAAGCAAAATACAAACTGGCTTTTATTCATCAGGATCAACCCAGCGTAATGGTAGGCAATGGTTTGAAGCAGAACAACCTGAATGCCTCGTTCAACCTAAAGCCTTTCAAGTTTCTCACAATGGAATATCGTACCCGCTTGTTGCATAAGGAAGTAGACGGTTCCGGAACAGAGGGAGTCAGTTTGTTGGATGCTTTGCGCCAGGCACCTACCGAAGGATTGGATGAATACATGACTCTACCTGAGGACGATACTTATTTCGATCCGGACCAGCTGGAAGAAGTCGTACGTTTCAATCCCAAAGAAGAGTCAGAAAAGAACTATAAGAAACGTATTAATAAGTCGCTCAATACCATGGGAGCGCTGACATGGGAAATAAAGAAAGGACTGACTTTGCGCAATGAGTTCGGTTTTGAAAATAATACCGAAGAACAACGCAAATTCTGGGGTATGGGCACCAAGAATGCCAAGAATAACAATAACCAGCCTATGGCGGAATGGATGATGAAGCAAGGCACCAAGTGGCAGTTGACCAATGTATTGAACTACAACTTTACTTTGGATGATGATGCGCACGATATCCGGCTGATGCTGGGACAGGAAATCAAACACCAGCAAACCAAGACCAAGACTTATTCCACCCGTTATTTTCCGGAGAATACTACGGCTGAGCAGGCGTTTGACAATCTGTCACTCGGTACTCCGTACGAAAATTCTTCAAAAGCGGATTCTCCCTCACGCATATCTTCTTTCTTCGGTCGTATCAATTATGGATATAAGGACAAATATCTGGCTACGTTTACGCTTCGTGCCGACGGCTCATCGAAATTCGCTTCCAATAATCGTTGGGGATTCTTTCCGGCAGGAGCTTTGGCATGGCGTCTTTCCAATGAAGACTTTATGCAGGACATTCCCTGGATTTCCAACCTGAAACTACGTTTGAGTTACGGTACTTCCGGTAACGACCGTATTGATGCCGACCTCTATCAGAAACTCTACGGAGTAAGCAGCAAGACGCCTGCCGGCTGGGGCGAAATAAGCCGCTACTATTATCAGTTCTATAATACCAAATATGTGTACAACCCCAATGTGAAATGGGAGACTACCATTACCCGTAATCTTGGTTTCGACTTCGGTTTCTTTAAGGAACGTCTCAGCGGTACGGTAGATATTTACTGGAATACGGTGAAAGATTTGCTTGTTCCTTCGGACATTCCCGGCTATACGGGGTATACCAAATTGATGACTAATGTGGGGCAGACCTCCAATCGGGGTATCGAACTTCAGTTGAATGCCTATATCGTTGAAACAAAAGATTTCTCTCTGAATGCGAATTTCAATATCGGTCATAATAAGAACAAAATAGACAAACTGGCAAGCGGTGAGAAAGAATGGATACTGACTTCCGGTTGGAATAAAGGTCTGATGAATGCTGATGATTACCGTGCTTATGTAGGTGGTACCAGTGGACTGATTTACGGATACGTCAATGACGGTTTCTATACGGTGGATGATTTTGAATCGTTCGATGCTAAATCGCGTACTTGGAAATTGAAAGAGGGTGTGGTAGACTCCAGCCCGTTGTCGGACACTCCGCGTCCAGGTAATGCCAAGTTCAAGAAGCTGACTCCGGTAGACCCGAACAGCGCCAATCCTTATCAACTGACAGAAGCCGACCGTACAGTTATCGGAAATACGACTCCGAAGTTCTCGGGTGGCTTTGGCTTGAACGCTACTTATAAAGGTTTTGACCTCAGTATGTTCTTTAACTTCATGTACGATTTCGATGTATTCAATGCCAATAAGGTAATGCTTACCACCTGGGCGGATAACCATGAAAATAACTTCGGCATGGAAGTAGCTTCCGACAGACGTTGGCGCAATTTCGACGATATGGGTAATGAAATCCGCTATAGTCCGGAAATTCTTGCCGAATTCAATAAGAACGCTACTATGTGGAATCCTACATCCATAGGTAAGCCTATCTGTATGTCTTATGCAGTGGAAGACGGTTCGTTCCTGCGTCTTAACTCGGCTACTTTGGGTTATACGCTTCCGCAGGAGTGGACTAAGAAAGCCGGTCTGAGCAAAGTGCGTTTCTATGTAGCGGGAAGTAACCTGTTTACTATTACCGGATATACCGGATATGACCCTGAAGTGGATATTGCCACGGGATTAACGCCGAATATAGACAATAACCGTTATCCGCGTAGCCGTACCTATACTTTTGGCGCACAGTTGACCTTTTAGTTGAATCTTTAAAAAAAGAACTATGAATAAGAAACTTTTATATGCGTTCGTTGCAGGTTCTCTGCTTTCTTTGTCTTCCTGCAATGACTTCTTGGATGTGACACCGGCTTCGGGATTTACCCCCGATTACGTATTCTCTTCCGAGACGGAGATGAAATCATTGATGACCCGTATTTATTCTTCCATGACGGAAGACGGTCTTTACGGCAGTAATCTGGCCAGCGGATTTAATACGAATACCGATGTGGAAATGTCTTCCTTCAAGAACAGTACGGTCAATTCCGCAGGGTCGGATATAGGTTGCTTTGATGCACGTCCCACCTGGGGAACACTGAACAGTACTTGGAATAATCTGTATTTTGTCATAAACTATGCCAATGACTTTTTGCAATCCGTTCAAGAGTCTCCTCTTTGGTCGGAAGAGATCGGTAAAGAAGGTCCTACCGAAACACAGCAGATGTATGGCGAGGTAAAGACACTTCGTGCCATGTTTTATCTTGACTTGATTCGTACATGGGGCGATGTAGTGTTTGTTACCGAACCTACAGAGTCTACGGATGATTTCTTCAGTCGCGGCACTACCAACCGTGACAAGATACTCGAATTCCTTATCGATGATCTTATTGCAGCAGAACCGATGATGAAGTATGCTGCCGACTTGGATTACGGTGTAGAACGTGCTTCACGCGAATTCTGTCAGGCACTTATCGGACAGCTTGCCTTGTACCGTGGCGGTTGGGCATTACGTGCCGATAAAGATAATCCTACAAATGTAGGCTATATGGAGCGTGGAGATAATTTCGAGCACTATTATCAGATTGCTGTTACCTATTTGGGCAAGGTTATCAAAGAAGGCAAGCACGATTTGAAACAGAGTTTTGAAAACCTGTGGATGAACGAATGTAACTGGAAAACCACCAATGATGATGATGTTATTTTTGCAGTTCCCATGCTGAAAAGTATAAGCAGCCGTTTTGCTTATAATATCGGTGTTACCATTGCCGAGGGTAACCATGAATACGGAAGTGCCCGTAATTACGTCACTTTCTGCGGCACTTATATCTTTTCGTTCGATAAGGACGATTTGCGTCGCGATATGACTTGTGCGCCTTATAAATACGATAAGGATTTGAATCAGGAATATGATATGGGTATTGCCGGTATGGGGGCAGCCAAATGGTCTAAACTCTACATGCAGTCTCCGTTGGGCACAAGCAGTGGAACCAACACAGGTGTCAACAATGTGCGTATGCGCTTTGCCGACGTATTGTTAATGTATGCCGAAGCCGTGAATGAACTTTACGGTCCCCGTGAGGATGCGCAGGAAGCTTTGAAGCGTGTGCGTCGCCGTGCTTTTGCCTCTTCTCTCCATGCAGAGAAAGTGGATACTTATGTGGCATCGCTTACCAATGAACAGGATTTCTTCCAGGCCATTATGAATGAACGTAAGTGGGAATTTGGCGGTGAAGGTATCCGTAAATACGACCTTGCCCGGTGGAACAAATACGGTGAAGTTATTTATAACCTTTACAATGAAATGATTAATTGGGGACTGGTAGCCAACGGTACGGTTGTGCCGGGAATAGAGAAAGTGCCCGAACGCATCTACTATAAGAGCGTACCCGACCCGGAACATGCCGGTCGTACGGTTCTTGACATTGTGGGAATTGATGAATACGGTCCCGAGGTGGGGCGTCCTGCCGGTTATGAGATGAAAGAATATGCCATTACATGGCGTACGCTTAATCAGGAGACCCAGCAGTATGAGCCGGCAAGCGAAATTTATTGGAGTTTCCGTGGATTCATTAATAAAAATAATGAGCAGATGGTGAAACCTACCGATCCTTTGCGTTATCTCTGTCCTTATCCGTCCAAAGTGATTACCGACCATAGAGGACTGATTCAAAACTATTACGGATATTAATTACAGCTAAAAGATGAAACTTATGATAAAGTTATTTCATAAACTGATGACGGCCGCATTGCCCGTATTGCTGTGTGGAACACTGCTTACCGGCTGTACGGATGATAAATATAATAAGATAAACGACCTGTTCCAGCCTCGTTTCGTATTGGAGGAGCCGGAAGTGAAAGGCAATTCCATCAGCCTTGTGTGGTACAAGGTTAATGATGCTGTTTCCTATACGGTGGAATATTACCTCGACCAGTACCACAGTAACTTGTTCATGGCTCAGGAAACAACAGTACCGCAATTGTTTGTCGATGACATTCCTTACGGAACTACGTATTACATTCGTGTACGTAGCAATGCGGCTGATGAGGCCAACAATTCGCAGTGGAGTTACACTACGGCTTCTACCGAGAAACGTCCGGAATTTACCCATCTGCTCGAAGATGTTTCAAAGACAGAGATTACAGAAACAACTGCTATTATCCGTTGGAAGAAAGATTATAAGAAAGATCCCGTAGACAGTATCAGCGTAATGCCTATGATGGACGCTACATTACCGGGAGTAAGCCGTTATCTCACCATTGATGAAATGTTGCAGGGGTATGCGGAAATTGAAGGGCTGACGAAGAATACGCTTTATACAGTCAACGTATATGATACTAATAAACCTCGCAAGTACGACAAACCTTATAATTCCATAACGCTCCGTACTGCCGGGCCGTCTGCATCGTCCATTCCTGTAGGGCCGGAAGACGATCTTTCTGCCATGTTGTTGGAGAATGACCTTAATCCGGAGATTCCAGAAGGAACGGAATATTACCTGCCTGCCGGTTCTTCCTACCGTATTACTCCGTTCGAACTTGCCAAAGGTTTCCGTCTGGTAGGTAGCAGTGAGGGTGTCAAGCCGAAAGTGATTTTGGATGATTGGTGGAGGATTGCCAAAGGCTCGTATATTACGGCATTGGAATTTGAGAATATCGAGTTCTCGCATACATCCAACAATAAGTATTTCATGAATGCCGACAAGTCATTCACCATTGAAAGTGTCAGCTTCGTCAATTGCGATTTCATCGGGCTTACCCGTGGATTCTGGCGTCATCAACAAGCAACCAGCAAGCATATCATGAGTTTTGCGGTAGAAGGATGCCGTTTCGACAAGTGCGGTTGGCAGACTGGTAGCTACGGTTTGATGGATTTGCGCTCGTTCAATGACCCGACGGCATACGACCAAGTGGATAAAGCTGTCTTCCGCAATTGTACGTTCAGTCGTGACAATGACGGTACGACAGGATTCGGTTGGGGCAATCTTTTCAATGCACCTTACATTGATAAGCCCATACAGTTGGAATTCAAGAATATCACAGTCTATAACTACTGTCTCAATAAACGTTTGATAAATATCGGTTCTGCCGTAGGTTCCGAACTGACTATCGAGGGCATGGTGCTTGCGTCGCCTTCAGGAGACCTTTATGTGGCGGGTGCCAATACCACTACTCGTTTCGCCAACAACTATACGACGAAAGATTATGCTTTGGGTGGTGCCAAGATGAATGCTACAGACTTGGATATTACGGCAGCCGAACTGTTTGCCGATCCCGACAATGGCGACCTTACCATCAAAGACAGTTCTTCGCCGATAGTTACCAATCGTGCGGGTGATACACGCTGGTTGCCTTGATAAAAGAACGATAATAAAACAGACGAAATTATAAACTTAAAAATTTAATAATATGAAACTTAAACATTTATTCTATGCAGCAGCCGTCTCTACATTGGCGGCTGCTTGCAGCGAAGCAGACGAGTTGAGCTCCGGTATCCTCTCAGAGAAGACATTGGATGCCATCCATTCGGGCACGGACCGTTTTGCCACACGTGTCAATCTGAACAGCGAGTGGGAGAGTGGTGATGCTATCGGAGTATATATGCTCGATGCAGGAACAGGAAACATCCGTAACTCTGCAATGAATATACAGTATAATGCCGATGTGGCAGAAACATCTACAGAAACCAACTTTGTAGCTGCCGCAGGTGGAATAGGTATTTATGACCAACCGTGCGATTTCGTGGCATATTATCCCTATTCTTCCGGTGAGGAAGGGAAAGTGGATGCCGGTGCAGGTGTATACAAGATAGACTTGGCAGACCAGTCTGCCGGTATTGCCGGTCATGACTTGATGTGGGCAAAGGTTGAGAACAAGGCTTCGGACGAATTGCTGAGTAGCGGGCTGTCTATGACTTTTCATCATCAGTTGGCATTATTGTATGTAAATATAGGTAATGAAGATGTGAAAGTCGAAAATGTGAAAGTAAATGGACTCAATACAACTGCTCATTTTGACCTGCTCAAAGGAGAACTGTCTGTAGATGATGCACCGAAAGCAGTCACTTTACATAAATTGTCTGATAAATCGTTTGTAGGTGTGATGCTTCCTGTTGCTAATATAGCAAAGGTTATGTCTGTAACTATTGAAGCAGGTGGAAAGATTTTTCAATATATGGTACCGGCAACCAGTAAGATTTCTAAGTTTGAAGCCGGTTATGAATACATATTTAACATAAATCTGAAAAACTCATCCGGCGATTTGATTTCGGGCGGGAATGGAAGTAATGAAGGTTGGAAACCTGGTGAGAATGAAGGTGGAGATGCTACAGAGACCAATCCGGAAATACCAAGTGGATATGAAACCATTCCGGTTAATGGTGATACAGAACTGACTACTGTGTTGGACGGTGCTTCTGGTAAGATTGCTTTGTTGTTTGCATCAGGTAATTCTTACAATTTTAACACTAATCTGGTGATACCGTCTGCGGTTACGGAATTGATGTTGTTGGGTGACGGGAAACAGCAAGTGGAATTGTCCATGAAGAGCATTATAAATACCGGTCTTCAGAAACTTTCTTTGAATAATTTGAAGATTACAGGCGAATCAAATGCAACTTTGTTGAGTAATGCGGCAGAAGATAACCTTGATAACCAATTTGCATCGGGTGCAGTGGTAGAGATTAAAAAATGTGAGCTTACAGGAATGAAATATGTATGTAATTGGGATGGTAATAAGGATTCTGAAAGAAATACTCTTTCTTCCTTTACTGTAGACGACTGCTATATGCATGATATGTCTTCTGTTTTTGAAAGCTATGGTTCGGAAGTAATAACATTGACTAATTCTACTTTTTATAAAATGTCAGGGCAAGCTATACATCCATATAATTCCAAAGGTGCTTTTAATCCGACAATTACAATACAGCATTGTACATTGGTTAGTTTGGATAAAACTCCGATTCAAGGAACGGATAACGGCTGTAACATTATTTATAGCAATAATGTTTCTGCTATGATAGATCCGGCGCATTCCAATTTGTCTTATAACACTACCAGTTCAACAGGAGAAGGTAATTATGCTGCAAAAAATGATGATGATGGTAAAGTAGCTACCGGTGGTTTTAAATCCGAAACAGCTGTAACTTTTAATACCGATTATAAAGTTTCTGATTTGTTCGTGAATGCAGCCAACGGCGACCTTACACTCAAGATTGCTGTTCAAGCAGGTGATCCCCGCTGGTATAAATCAGTAGAATAATCCGTGTTTACGTATAATAATTATTTAGACTATAAATTTATGAAATTATTTCATACCCTATTATATCCCCTTTTGGGACTATTGTTCCTCTCCTGCTCGGACAACGAGCAGGAGACGGGTGATAATCCTGCGCCTACTACCGGTACGATTACGTTCGGTGTAGACCTGACAGGCTTTACCACCCGTGTCACACAAGACGGTACGTCTTGGACGAATGGGGACAAGATTGGAACATTCGCCTTGGATGCCGATACGTCCGAGCCGGTATCGGACAATGTGAATGTACCTTATGTATGTGCCGAGGACGGTCAGTCGGTAGCATTCACTTCGGAAACTCCGCTTGCTGTACAGGACGATGGCAAGCCGGTGAAGTTTGTCGCTTACTATCCGTATAATGCCGATATGCAGGACTTTAACTATCCGGTGTCGATAACCGACCAAAGCAATGGTAGTACCGCTTGCGACTTGCTGTACGGTACTGCATCCGAACCGTATGTGTATGATAAAGAAAGTGATACGGACATTGCGTTGAAATTTACACACCGTCTCTCAAAGGTGGTTTTGAAGTTCATGGATATGGAAAAGAACCCCTTGACGGTAAGTGATGTGAAGATACAGGGCATGCCGGTTTCCGCTGCATTCAATGTGCAGACGGGGGCGTTGACAACAGATGATAATTCCGTAGCCTATATAACTCCTTACGTGAATTCTGCTAACAATTATCGTGAAGCCATCATTCTGCCCGTTGCTTTAAGCGATGCTTACAAGGTATCGTTTGTTTTGGACGGCAGAACACGCGAATGGGTGTTTGCCGACCTTGATATCAGTCTGCCCAAATTCAATGCCGGTTCGCAATATACGTTTGGAATTTATATCGATCCTACGGAAGATATTATCATAGGCCGTCTGGAAGATGTGGATGCAGGAAATAGCTCCGCTCCGTGGGAAGACGGCAGCAATGAAAACGGTACGGCGGATGGGAATCAACCTGCCGAGTACCATCTCTTTCCAGCCGATAAAGCAACTGATGCTTTTGCCGATACGGAATTGAAAATCTCTTTCGACGGCGTAGCGCCTGAGTTGGGTACAAGCGGATACATCCGCATTTATCGGATGAGCGACCATAAGATGGTGGATGAGATTAATATGGGAGAACGACGTGTGTCCATTGAAGATGGAAAAACTCTTCTGAATACTTGGATGGATATCATAGGCGTGACACCTAAGGGTTCTTCTGTCAGTCGTCGCGTGGTGAACTATTATCCGGTACGGGTGGAAGAAAATGATTTTATCATCAAGCCCCATCAGCAACGTTTGGATTTTGATACGGAGTACTATGTGGTTATTGACCGCGAAGCTATCGGTCAGGAGGATTTTCCGGGCATTTACGGTCGTGCGTGGACTTTCAAGACAAAGCCTGCTCCTCAGATTGACGGTCCGGAATATAATGTACGGATAAGCCATACCGATGCGGCAGCCCATTTCTATACATTGCAGGGAGCTATCGATTTTTGTGCTGTTAATGTAGATCTAAATGCACAGAAAGTATTCCGGTTGGATGATGGTATTTATCAGGAAATGATTTATTTGCGCGACCAAAGTAATATTACTATTAAAGGGAATCCGGGAGATAATACAGCGGTTAACGTTCAGTATGATAACTCGAATGATATAAACGGCGGTATCGGCGGTGGTACGAATATCGATCAGTTTGCTCCGGTGGGAACAATTGTACCTTCTTCCGGTGGTCGTTCGGTTGTAATACTTCAAGGTAATTCCGAGCATATTCGTTTTGAGAATCTTACAATAGAGAATGCTTATGGATGGACGTTGGGCAAAAACGGACAAGCCGAAGCGTTGTTTATTGATAATAAGTCGGCCGCTCTTGTCAATTGCCGTATTCTGAGTTTTCAAGATACTTTGCTTCCGGGCGGTGGATATAATTGGTTCTACAAATGCTATATCGCAGGTGCTACGGATTTTATCTGGGGTTCGGGAGAAGTTGTGTTGTTTGAAGACTGCGAACTTCATGCACCTACCGGCACTCGTGCCGTGATGCAGGCTCGTGTCAAAGAAGGTTATTTGGGTTATGTGTTCGACCGTTGCCGTTTTACGGTAGGCGAGGGAGTTACTAAGTCCACATTGATTTATCAGTATGCACCTGACAACCTGACTTTCCTGAACTGTACATTTGCCGATGTGTACGGTCCGAACTTTGTAGGGGAAAATAAACCGTTGGAGCCTACCATACCGTCGGTTACTGCCGGTTGCAAGATGTACAACGGTAAGACAGAATCCGGAGACGATTTCTACAATCTTATTCCTGAAGCTGTGAGAACTACGGTACTTAATCTTAGTGAGGCACAGTTTAACGAAAACTTCGGTAGCCGGGAAAAGATTATGAGTTGGAAAGGCAATGATCCCTCTTGGTTTAAGGAGTAAACAAACACAAATATAAATACTTAAAAGTTTTATAACTGATGAACAGATTAATGAAAATGGCGGGCTTCATGCCCGTCATTTTAGGAACACTTTGCGCTTGTCAAAGCGCTTCGACGGAGCGTTATGACATCGCAAACAAGGAAGACCTTTATAAGAATCTTCCCTTTGAGATGCCTGTCGTACAGCATCCCTTTTTCCCCGACTATCAGGTGGATATCCGTGATTTCGGCGCAAAGGCGGACGGTGAGACACTGAACACCGAAGCCATTAACAATGCCATCAGGGCGGTGAGCGAGAAGGGTGGTGGTAAAGTAATCATTCCCGAGGGATTGTGGCTTACGGGGCCTATCGTATTGCAGAGCAATGTCAACCTGCATACCGAACGAAACGCGCTTGTACTCTTCAGCGATGATGCCGCTTTGTATCCGTTGGTGCATACCTCTTTCGAGGGGTTGGACATGCTCCGTTGCCAGTCGCCTATCTCTGCGATGAAAGCAGAGAATATAGCCATTACGGGGCACGGGGTCTTCGATGGTTCAGGCGATAGCTGGCGACCTGTGAAACGTAATAAAATGACGGACGGACAGTGGAAGGCACTGCTCAGGTCGGGTGGTGTGGTAGACGATGCCGGCAAAGTGTGGTATCCCGATGCCGGTGCTTTGAAAGCTTCTGTACTTACCAGCAGTAAAGAGAAAAGAACAGTTTCTGCCGATGAATGGGAAGGAATGAAACGCTGGTTGCGTCCTGTGCTGCTGAGCTTTGTAAAGAGTAAACGCATATTGCTGGAAGGCGTAACGTTCCGCAATTCGCCCAGTTGGTGCCTGCATCCGCTCTCTTGCGAAGACCTGACATTGGATGGCGTCAAGGTGTTCAATCCCTGGTATTCGCAGAATGGAGATGCCCTCGATGTGGAATCGTGTAAGAATGTGGTGGTAACCAATTGCCTGTTCGATGCGGGTGATGACGCCATTTGTATAAAGTCGGGTAAAGATGCAGACGGCCGTCGACGCGGAGAACCTTGCGAGAATGTGATAGTGAAAGACAACACCGTGTTGCACGGACACGGCGGCTTTGTTGTGGGCAGTGAAATGTCCGGCGGCGTCAGGAATGTGTATGTGGCAGACTGTACATTCATCGGCACCGATGTAGGATTGCGTTTCAAGAGTACGCGCGGTCGTGGCGGTGTGGTGGAAAACATCTACGTGGATAATATCAATATGATAAACATTCCGGGTGATGCGTTGATTGCCGACCTTTATTATGCTGTGAAAGAAGCACCCAGTGCTCCTGTACCTGCTGTAACCGAAGAGACTCCGGCATTCAAAAATATCCATATCTCCAATGTTTCCTGCAAAGGTGCCGGACGTGCCATGTTCCTGAACGGGCTGCCCGAAATGCCTATCGAGAACTTCTCTGTTAAGAATATGAAAGTAACCAATGCGCAGAAAGGCGCTTTCATAAACAAGGTTACCGGAATTACTCTGGAAAATATCGAAATAGAAACGGCTGATGATGCGTATCTGCAAGTGGAGAATGCCACGGATATAGTCATCGACGGTAAGGCATACGATAAAATCTCGGAAAGGAGATTGCTCACACAGAATTGAATTTCGACATAACTTCGTGTAGGCAAGGCACGGATTGTATGGAACTTGTAAACCGGAAGCGGCTACTTCATACAATCCGTGCCTATTGTATTTTCAGGAGGTGCTCTATTCGCTTTTTTCCCCTTCTATATACAGTTTGGTATTTATCTATAACTCTTTATGGTTATCATACTAATGGAAAGGTCCGTTTCCCACGGGAGAAACAACCGTTTCCCCTAAAGGAAACAAGAATTTCCCTTAAGGGGAACTGGAGTTTCCTTTAGGGGGAACAAGCGTTTCGCTAGTGGAAACTTCCGTTTCGCCTCATGGAAACGGAAGTAACCGCCAGTGTGACGGACCGGCAGGACGTTGTGCCACATAATATGGCCGGTATCCTTATCGGATAAAAGCAAAGCGACGGAAAATCTCTTCCCGGTATCTGTAAGGAAGAGATTCTTCATCGCTTTACTTCTCTGAATGCTACAGAGTGGGAGTTCTATCGGTTTCTTATAACAGTTTTAGTGTTTTCTTTTGCAGGTCTTTTTCTTGAGAGCTTCCACCTACCAATACATCGAAGGTATTTTGCATGGTACGCATCGTGTTGGTGGTGTTGTCCCACCATTCCAGTTGTTTGGGAGTCAGTTCGAGTTCCACTTTCACGGTCTTTCCTGCCGGGATGCGTACGCGTTTGAAGGCGCGCAGCGTCTTGATAGGACCGTCTGTCTCTCCGTTCTTCTTGAGATATACCTGTACTACTTCCTCGCCGTCGCGGCTGCCGGTATTGGTGACGGGTACGGTGATTTTTGCCGTTTCGCCTACCTTGACAGATGAATCCAGTTTCATTTTACCGTATTTGAATGTGGTGTAACTCAAACCGTATCCGAACGGGAAAAGCGGTTTGCCTTTGAAGAAGCGGTAGGTATGTCCTGCCATGTTGTAGTCTTCGAAGTCGGGCAGTTGCGACAGGTTGCGGTAGAACGTAACCGGCAGGCGTCCGGCCGGGTTGTAGTCGCCGAACAGGACTTCGGCAACGGCCTTACCGCCCGACTGTCCTGGATACCATGCCTGCAGAATGGCTTGGCAGTGTTCCGTCTCGGCTTCCATGGCAATGGGGGAACCCGAACAGTTTACGAAGATAACCTTCTTGCCTGCATCGTGAAGCGCTTTAATCATTTCCCGTTGAACGGCAGGCAGTTCGATGTCCGTGCGGTCTCCTCTCTTGAAGCCGGGCAGGTCAACGCCCATCTCTTCTCCTTCCAGTTGAGGGGATATGCCGCCTGCAAAAATCACGATATCGGCATCTTTCACTTTGGCTACCGAGCGTTGTATGTCGCACTCTTCCTTGAAGCCGATGTCGAAGTTGAGCTGGGCATCGCTGGCAAAGTATTGGAAGCGGATTTCAATGTCATACGATTTGCCGGCCTCTACACGCATGCCGTGTGCTTGCGGACGGCTGCCGTGTTTGTTGGTGAAGTTCTTCACCTCTTTGCCGTCGACGAGCAGCTTTACGGAACCGTAGCAGTAGAAGTCGAACACAACATCGCCGCTTTCCCGGGGAGTGAATACGCTTTGGTAAACGGCAGAGAAATCGGTGAGGTTTACGCCCGGTGCAAAAACAGTGGCTCCGGAAGTACAGAGATGGAATGGAGTGCTTAGCTGTGCCGTGGCTGCGGGTTCGCCCTTGAACTCCGTATTGTTCCAGTAACGGGCGCTGAAGCCGGGGCCGTTTTCGGATTTACACTGGCTGAATACGCTGCGTATCAATTTCCTTTCCACCCATGAACAGCCTTGTTCGTAAATCAGTTTGTCGTCTTTGCCCATGGCCGATCGGATACCGTCCAGAATGGTGATGGTACGTTTGGGAGTACCGTTGTAGTTTCCCCACTGCATCACGGAGTCGTTGGCGTTGGGACCCATTACGGCGATGACTTTCCCGCCGCGTTCGAGGGGAAGGATGCCGTTTTTGTTTTGTAACAGTGTCATGGACTTGCGTGCCATGTCCAGCGACAGTGAGTCGTGCTTGTCGGAGCCGACTACGGAATAGGGTGTCTGTGCCCAGTCCACCCGGCTGAGTTCGTCCATCTCGCCCAATTCGAAGCGTGCCTGTAACAGACGTTTTACGGAGCGGTCGATGTCTTTTTCATTGATGAGTCCTCTTTTTACTCCTTCTATCAGCGAACGGTAATTGGAACCGCATTCCAGATCTGTTCCACTCAGTACGGCGGCAGAAGAGGCGGAAGCGGCATCAGGGTGGGTTTTGTGTCCTTTGGCGTTGTGGAAGTCGCTGATGGCGCTGCAATCGGATACGACAATACCGTCGTATCCCCACTCTTCGCGGAGAATATGCGTCAGCAGGCGGTTGCTGCCGCAGCAAGGTTCACCCTCGAAGCGGTTGTAGGCACACATCACTTCTTTTACCTTACTTTCTTTTACCAGTGCTTCAAAGGGCGGCAGGTAGGTTTCGTACAAATCGCGCGGGCTGATGTTCTCCGCATTGAAGCTGTGGCGGTTCCATTCGGGACCGGAGTGCACGGCGAAGTGCTTGGCGCAAGCGTGTACCTTATCGTATTTCCGGTTTTCGTCCAGGCATTGCAGGCCTTTTACAACATTTACGCCCATAACGCTTGCCAGATAAGGGTCTTCACCGTATGTTTCTATACCCCGTCCCCAGCGAGGGTCGCGGTAGATGTTCACCGTGGGTGTCCAGATGGTCAGCCCTTGATAACGTTTGTAGCTGCCCTCTTTCGAGTAGACGGCATTCTTGGCGCGTGCTTCGTCGGATACGGCAACGAAAGCTGTATGTAAAGCTTCGGGAGAGAAAGAAGCCGCCATGCCGATGGGTTGCGGAAAAACGGTTGCCAAACCGCTGCGTGCTACTCCGTGCAATGCTTCGTTCCACCAGTTGTAGGGCTTGATACCCAACCGTTCCACGGGCTTTGAGTTGTCCATCATCAAGGATACTTTCTCTTCCAGTGTGAGTTGTTTCACTAAATTTTCCGCACGCTCTGCCGGACTGTAGCTGTTGTCCTTATAGACGGACTGTGCAAGGCTGCTACCCGAAACAATGAGGCAGGCAAGCAGATAGGTTATTCTGTTTCTCATGATTATATGAATATAGTTGTTTTTTCTGTATGCTTTGATAACGTTTTGATATCAACATTTATTTTCTTGTGATACGGAACCAGTCTACATCCGTCCAGCCGCCGTCGTTGGTGCGGATAGCGGGGCGGGTACAAAATGTTCCTACTTTGGCTCCTATCCATTTGCCTTCACGGGCTTGGAAGGTTTCGCCGAGCGGACGGAACTTCTTGCCGTCGAGGCTGTAACTGAAGTTGCTGCGTACCAACAGGTCGTCCGTGCCTTTCACTTTACTGCCGTCGGCGCTGAACTTCACTCGCAGGTAGAGGGTAGAGTCTTTTACGGCAACGCTGTCATTTGTTTTTTCGGTGCCGCCTCTGTCTGCTTTCCGGCAGGCGATTTGCGAAAGTACGGTTCCCTGTTCCGTATTCTCCAGTATGAGTCCGGCATAATCCATGCCCATGACTACCAATCCGGTACGCTCGCCTTTGTACTTCGGGTTGGGGCGGAAGGTCAGTTTCATGGTTGCGGTGAAGTTGTCCGACGGGGTTTTCTGCAACAATAGGTTGGGCACATCCCACAAGCTCTTGTAATTATCCGGAACGGGATAGGAGTAAAGACGCACCATACTCCGGTCGCCGGCGTAATATGCCCATTTATCATTGATGTTGGCGTGCCACTGCCATTGCGGAGACAGGGTGTAGCCGTCGAACTCATCGCTTTCTTGCGGAGTACATACGGGGTATGTCTTACCTACATCGGGCTTGCGGTAGGTCAGTACGGGTTCGCCGCATCCGTCTCCGTCTTTGTCTGTTCCGATTACAGGCCAGTCGTCAATCCACTTCATGGGTTGCAGATGTACTACACGTCCGTAGGCACCTACATCCTGAAAGTGCATGAACCAGTCTTCACCGGTAGGCGTGTCCACCCAGCCACCCTGATGAGGCCCGTTGACGGGTGAGTTACCTTGTGCCAGTACGGTACGGTTTTCGTAAGGACCATAGATGTTACGGGAGCGAAGCACCACCTGCCAGCCGGTAGCCACGCCGCCGGCAGGGAGGAAAACGTAGTAATAACCGTTGCGCTTGTACAGTTTCGGCCCTTCGCACGTGCCGTGATGTTCGTGTCCGTCGAAGATGATGCGGGAAGGACCGATGACTTGGGTAGCGTCAGCGCTCAACTCGCAGATGGCGATGACGCTTTTCAGCCCGGCGCGGCTGCCGGCGTATGCGTGTGCCAGGTAGACTTTGCCGTCCTCATCCCAAATGGGGCAGGTATCGATAATGCCCTTAATCTCTTTTACAAGTACGGGCTTGCTCCACGGACCTTCTGCCCGGGACGACTTTACCATGAATATGCCTTGGTCTGGGTCTCCCCAGAAAATATAGAATTCGCCGTTATGATGGCGGATACTGGGAGCCCACACACGGTTGCCGTGTTCCGGACGTTCGGGAGTGGTGACCGGAGGAAGGGCGGCGGGTACGGCGGCGCTGATAATAGACCAGTTCACCAAGTCTTTGGAATGGAGAATCTGTAGTCCGGGCAGACAGCCGAAACTGGACGAAGTCAGGTAGAAATCGTCACCCACGCGGCAGACATCAGGGTCGGAGTAGTCTGCATAGAGAACAGGGTTCTTGTAGGTGCCGTTTCCTTGGTCGGCTACCCATACTTCGGAAACATAGTTTGATTGTTGGGCCTGGGCACCGGCCGTCAGTACACCGGCAAGGCAGGCGATAATCCATTGTTTTTTCATCTTTGAGTAATCGTTTTTTATGGTATTCCGTTTAACGATTGCAATAGTACGCGCTTTCCGGTTTTTAAATGGGTAATATCCGGTCGAAAGAGTGTGTTTTTTATTCGGAATGTTTTTTCATTTTCTCTCTTTATATTCCGAAGGTGTGACCCCCATAACCTTTTTAAAGCATTTGCTGAAGTACTTCGGATCGCTGAATCCGGTCATATAAGCAATTTGCGAGAAGTTATACTCTCCGCTGTCTATCAGTTGTACGGCGCGTTTGATGCGGATTTCGCGTATGAAATCCACGGGAGTAAGCCCGATAATCGATTTCAACTTCCGATAAAAGATAGTACGGCTCATCATCAGATGCTCGGCAAATGCGTCGATAGTCAGCTCCGAGTTGTCCATTTGCTGTTCCATAAACCCCATAACCTTTTGCATGAATTGTTTGTCAAAAGGAGTTATCTGAGGTTGTGAAGGGGTGAGGTTGCCGGAGATAATGGCGTTCTTGCTTTCAGTGAGTTGCGCCATGTACATTTCCTGCAACGATTTGCGTTGGTGGAGGAGCGTGACGATACGGGTTTTCAAGTAAGTGGCGCTGAAAGGCTTGGTTATATAGTCATCTATTCCCTGCTCCAGTCCTGCTATGCGATCGTCCAAAGATGCCTTTGCCGATAGTATGATGATGGGTATGTGGCAAATGGAATTGTTTTCTTTGATGTGCTTCACCATTTCCAATCCATCCATGACGGGCATCATGACATCGCTGATGATTAAGTCCGGGAGATTGTCTATGGCAGATTGCAATCCTTCTTCTCCGTTGGAAGCTGTGACAACGGTGTAGTCTCCCGACAGGCTGTTCCTTAGGAAAGTCCGCAGTTCTTTGTTGTCCTCTACCACCAGAATGGAGTGGCAGTCGGTGTTATTATTGTCATAAGTCTCTTTTGTATCTGTTCCTTTTGTATCTTCATCGGTGGCAGTCGGAGAGGATGACTGAGTATCGTTCAATATGAATTCCGCTTGTGTATCTTTCTCGAAAGCTTGCTTTTGCAGAGGCAGGGTTACGGTAAAACGACTGCCCATACCGGGCTGGCTGTCTACTTTGATGCTACCGTGGTGAATCTCTACCATCTCTTTTACCAGTGATAGTCCGATACCCGATGAGGGCTGGAGAATATTCTCCTTTACCAGTGTTTCAAAACGCTGGAAAAGGGTACGCAACTTTTCCGTTGCGATTCCGATTCCTTCGTCCGCCACTTCGATGTCTATCGTGTCTTTATGTGGCGTAACTTTGACTGTGATAGCTTTGCCGTTGGGAGTATATTTGAATGCGTTGGAAAGCAGGTTAAAGAATATCTTTTCGAATTTGTCCCGGTCTATCCAACCGAAAACGGATTCGGTCGCAGATTGCATCCGGTAATCAATCTCCTTTTCTTTGGCTATCAGCCGGAAACTGTCCATCACTTTCTGCAAGAGCGGAATAAGGTCTGTGTTTTCCACTAACAGCTTCATCTTCTGATTTTGTATTTTGCGGAAATCCAGTATCTGGTTCATTAGTCGGAGCATCCGTTCTGTGTTCCTGCGCACAAGGGTCAGGTGCTCGCGGGCAGTGGGAGACAGGGGCTCATTCTCCAGGACTTCTGTAACCGGACTGCCTATCAGGGTCAACGGAGTACGCAGTTCGTGGGAAATATCGGTGAAGAAACGTAGCTTGACATTTGCGAGTTGCTGTTCCATGTCTACTTGGTGGCGCAGACGGTAAATATAGAACAGAACATATACAATGGTGGCGGTGAACAGGACAAACAGAATGAAATAGAGTAGCCATGCCCAATAGGTTTCCCAAAATGTCGGGAGTACATGGATGGATAGCGTACGTATGTTGTCGGTCCATACTCCGTCGCTGTTGGTCGATTTGATTTGTAATTGGTATTGTCCTGCAGGCAGATTGATATAGCTGGCGGAACGGTTGTTGTCGACTTCATTCCATTCGTCTTCCAATCCTTGTAGGCGATAGGCATAAAGTATATTGTCGGGGTTTACGTAATCGAGTGCGGCAAATTGGAAAGTAACGTTCCGCTGGGATGCTTTCAGTTCCAGTTCTTTCAGATTGTCGATTGGATGGTCTGCCGGATGCCCTTGTATTTTAAATCCGGTAAATACGATAGGGGGTACATAGGTGCTTTTTCGCATCTTATCGGGAGAAATTTCTAGAAAACCTTTGTCTGTACCCAATACGATTTGTTTGCAGGCGTTAATGACAGGGAGAGCTTCTGAGAAGTTGAACTGTTGCTGGTAGGTGGAGCCAAGCGTGTAGTTTTCAAAAGTCTCGTTGTCGGGATTAAATCTGGATAGGGCTATTTCGGAAACTATCCAAAGGTGATTGTGGGTGTCTTCCGTCATTGAGAGGGTCAGGTCGGAGGCCAATCCGTTGCTTTGGTCGTAGTTCTTGAAGCGTATTTGTTCGCTGAGCAATTGACCGGAGATAATTTTACTGATACCGCCGGTGAAACTTATAACGTATGTTGTCTTTCGTCTGTCTGTATAGATGTGCGTAATGTCGTTGGTGGCAAGACTGTTTTTATCGCCCGGCTGATGGCAGTTTCTGTAGAACTTTACCTCTTCGGGCAATTCAAACTTATTGGAGAAAGTGAGCAGTCCGTTCGTGGTACCTACCATAAGTACGCCGCCGGGAGCTTCGGTGATGTTACGCACTTTCATCCCATAATCCGTGGGATAGTTTTTCAGTTCATTGTTGCTATGGATGAATATGGGTGTTTGGTCATTTCGCCGGGTCAGCAGGTTTAGTCCGCCACCATAACAACCTATCCAGATGCGGTTGTGGCTATCCTGAAAAATGGAATATATGCTGTTGTCACTTATACTGTAAGGATTGTTCGGTTGGTGCTTGAAGCAAGTGACGGAATATCGATTTATTCCTTTGGGAGTCAGTTGGAATAATCCGGCGCCTTTCGTACCCAGCCAGATGTTCTTTTCTTTGTCTTCCATGATGGCGTATACGCCGTTGTAGAATAGTTGTTTCTCTTTGACAATATTTCCCTGCGGCGAGAGGTAGCCTTCCAAACTTCCGTCGGGGGCATATATCTGGATGTAACTTGCTTTGGATGCGCTCCATAAGCGATTGTTGCTATCTCGCAGGAAGGCACGTGTTTCTGCTTCGTAATCGGTTTGGTTGAATTGGAAACTTTGAGGGAAAAAACTTATCCGGTCTATTCCGCGTGCAGTGGCAAGCCAACAGTTTCCTTGTGTGTCGAGAGTGTAAAAGCGTACCAACGGGCTGAATATGGATTTAGGATTGTCAGTGTCGGTAAGCAGCGGTTTGAGTTTTTTTTCTTTCCGGTCGTAATAAGAAAGGTTACCGTTGGTGGGTAATACCCATAGGTTACCGGTTTTGTCTTCGAATATCAGTTTACGGCTGTTGCGCCCATGCCTGATAACTTCATTTTGGGGAGTAAACAGGTGCTCTTTTTCATCACTGCCAGGTAAGATACGGATGATGCCGGAGCTTTGGGAGAATACCCAAATATTTTGTTGCTTGTCTTGATAGACCTGCTCCACATAATTGGAAGGTTGGGTGGATGTACGAATATCGATTTGGCGGAATGTATTGTCGGGAGTGGAATACAGTATCAGACCATTGTCCGTACCTAATGCCAGCGTTTCTGTTCCTATTGCAGTAACATTGGTTATTCTGTTGTGAGAACAGGGGATATTGATAAACTTCAGCTTTTGGGTTTGGAAATTGTATTGAGCCAGTTTACCCTTGTCGGCAATCAGATATATATTCTCCTTTATTTGTGTGATATATTGAAATGGAAAGTCGGTGTCTACCCTTTTATTTCCGACAATGGTGACGCCTTTGTTGGTCAATATCCATTCGTCTTCATCGGAATCCTGATAAACGGTATAGATACGGTCTCCTTTCAGATTCTTGGTGAATGTGGAGTACAGTGTGATACCTTCTCCGTGTTTGCATAGTTGTTCATCGGTTCTATATGTGTATCCGTTTTTGCAGATAATCCACGCTATGCCTTTCTTCAATGACAATATGCGTGAGACATAGTTAGAGTGCTTGGTTGTAATTTCAAGAGGTTGCAATACATCGATGAATTTTTCCGTTTCCACATCGAACAGACAGGCTTGTCCGTCGTAGGTAGGGCACCAGATATCTCCGTATTTGCTTTCGGAGATTGTTCCCATACGGTTACTGCCGAAAGCGTAACGGTCTTCCTGAGAAGTCTTGTAGGTTTTGAATGTGTATCCGTCATATTTGCTCAGTCCGTTCCAAGTGCTGAACCAGATGAAGCCTTTTTGGTCTTGAAGCATTCCCATTACATTTCCTTGGGCGAGACCGTTATTGACAGAAAAGTGCTTGACCTGACAAACCGGTTGGGCAATGATGAATACGGTTATTGATAGCAAAAGAATAAGAACATCGAGTCGTTTCATTGTATTTACTTTAAAGCTATAGCAAAAATAAGTAAATACCTTCAATTAGGAAATAAGGAGAGGTAATATGAACGGAAAATACACCATTTCGCCTGTTTTTTACTCCAATGAGGTAAATATAGGAGGTATGGGAAGCGAAATCTTACGTCATACTGTCATTCAGAGACGTGTAGCGGTAAGCTTATATAGGGGAGGGAGGCTTTTATTGCTACGAGTCTCTGAATGACGGGATATGTTTTTTTATCTTTTAATCAGCGGCTAAACCAAAATCTCTTATCAGCGGTATGTCGTTTTCGTCTACCCCTAACTTGATGAGCATCTCCTTGTCTTTATCGAACATCTCAAGAAAAGTCTCCCGGTTACCGCTTTCTGAGGTAGCTTTCCCGTACAGTTCGGCAGCCTTTTCCATATTTCCCAATAGCAATGCCGCGTGTCCGGCATTGAGGTAATCTGTGGAAAGCGGTTTCAAGGCAAGTATCTTGTTGTAATACCGCATGGCCTGTTCAAATTTTCCGCTGACAAACGAGCACCAGCCTATGGCACGCCATGCCTTGATACAGTCGTTCTCCATGAAATCCAGCTTAAAGAAACATTGCAAGGCTTCTTCGTAGCGTTCCTGCTCCGCCAGGCAACTGCCGATAAGGAATGGCAGGTTTCTGTTTTCCGGTTGCATGGCTTCCGCTTTTCTGTAATATTCCAATGCCGTTGCAAAGTCCCGCAATTGGCGGTGGCAGGTGGCGAGGTGGCGGATAGTCCATACATGGTCGGGTTTCAGCACATCGGCTTTCCTATAAGCCTCGATAGCTTCTTTGTAACGTTTCTCTTTTTGCAGGCAATAGCCGGTCTTTTGGAAGATTTCCGCATCGGCATGGTTCATATCCGTTATTTCTTTATAGATGCTTAAGGCTTCTGCGGGATGCTCTTTGCGGAAATGGAAGTCGGCTATGGTTGCCAATAGTTCGGGCTTGCACAAAATATCTTTCAGTGTCGGTATGCGGTGCAGGGCTATTTCTTCCTTGAAAATATCACGGTACTCATGGCGGCGCTGGCTTAACTTGAAGAACCGGTATAAATCGTGGATATACTGGTTGCTGATAACGTCCGGCCGCAAGGCATACTGTCTTAGGCTGGACGACTTGCTTTCGTCCATCAGTTCATTCAAATCCTGTGATGTCATTTGGCTGAGCATCATATTACGCTGCGCTTGCGGTATATGTGCCATGGTAAAGCATAATGAATACTTGTCGCTGTTGCAGAAAAAGCCCGATTGCAGTATCAGTGACAGGACGGCGTTTTCTCCGGTAGGCTTCAGTCCGAACTCCCGTATGATGCTGGAATGCTGCATGTCGAACGGATAGAACCAGTTATGCGGATTTTGAAAGAACGGGTAACTCTTGAGCTGGGCAAACGTACTCATATATACATCGGCTCCTTCCAGTTGAAGTTCGTTCATCTCGCGTATCTTGTCGCCCAGGCCCGATTCCTCGAATGCTTTCTCCCAGTCCGGATTGCGGTCGTCTTCATCAATGTTTTCTTCGAAGCCGTACTTCATGTTGCGCATGATGGTGACGTTCTTCATCATTTCCGGAATGATTTCTTCACGCATTTTCTTGTCTATCTTCTCTGTTTCACGGCTGCGGAGTAGCTGGATGTAAACCCGGTTCAACTGTTTGCCGAAGCTGCCGTCCTCATCGAGAAGCGATAACTTTGCCATCAGCTCCGGGTATAGCTGCAAGCGGTTGGAGTGTATGTGCAGTATGATGGCGATAATCACCAGGGCGCGCTGGTTGACCTGTGTGTCGGCGTGCGTTGCGGCATCCAGTAACCATGAGAATTTCCGCGGATCGAAACATTCCATCAGGCTGAGCAGGATGGCTCCGGTGAACAGACACAAGTCATTTACCGGCAACAATTCGGACTCCAGATACAGCCTGGCTTCCTGTTCTTCTTCTGCCGTCCAGCCACTGTTGCCCCATGTAGTGAGGAACAGATATTGGGCAGTGCCTTCATGGCGTTGCAGGGCACTGTCCAGACTTTGTTTGTTGTCCGGCATAAGCTGGCAAACCGCCATATCGTCAGGAAAAGCTTCCAGAACTTTCAGCCAGGAAGACATGCCGTAACCGGCTACCATATTCTTTTTGTTCTTGTGCAGGGAGTGGTAATAACGGGTGGAAACCTCATCGAGCAGGCTGATGCGGATCTGTTCGGCAAGCTCCCAGGTTTCTGCCAGAAGTTGCCGGTATAGTTTCTGCCGTTCCGGATCGTTTACGCCCTGACGCATGTACTGTAACATGTATTGGTAGGACACCTTAGCCTGCTCCAGACGGTTGCGGAGCGTCCAGTCGTTGCAGTTCCATAAAAAGGCTTCCAGTTGTACTTGAGCCTCTTTCAGACGTTTCTGTTCCAGTAGATTGACTATATGCTGATATTGCTCTTGTATGGCTTGCTCGTTCATAAGATTGTATTCATTAAGTGATTATACTCTACAAATGTACAAAAAGAATGCCAGAATGTTTTCATAAATCAGAAACGCACCTGCAATTGTGCCTGCAGCAGGTTGGAATTTTCTCCTTTGTGGGGATCGCAATAGGTGTATTGCGCCTGCAAGCGGCATTTGGGATAGAACCACCATTGCACGCCGGCCACATAGTTGCTCTGTTTGTAATCCTGCGCTTTGTCTTTGTTGAAATAATCATAGGATGCTACAATGTCGAATTTGGGAAGCACATGTACGGATGCGGTTGCATAGTATCCGTCGCTTTTTACATGTCCGTCTTTGCCGGCAAGGTATTCGGTACGCAGGCTGACAGGCTTTGTCTGTATGGTGGCGCCTGCCGACCAGCGGTTGCGTGTGTAGCTGTCGCCTATCGCTATATCTGGATTGACGGAAGAGGCGGCTACAGCACAGCCTTTGCCCTTGACGAACGAGCCGCCCACCGATAGCCAGTCGAGCGGATGAACCATCAGGCTGCCTACTATGTCTTTTTGATTGTTCTTGTCTTTCAGATTGATGCCTTGCCCGTTCATGACGGCAAGGTTATAACTCAGCTTTTTCTTGAAAAGGTCGCCGTAGATAAGGATACCCATGTCACGGCCGCTGTTCGAGCCGTAGAGTGGATCGCTGCCGTTGATACCTGCCAGATAGTTGACTGCCTGTGAATAACAGTTTATCAGTTCGACAAAACAGGGAGACATCGGATTCTCAATGGTGTACATTGTTTTGAACTGTCCGATGCGGGCAGTGAGTTGGGGCAGGAACCGGTATTCCGTATAAGCTTCCAGTATCTTTCCGGTATTGGCGAAGCTGTACATGAAGTAACACGACCATTTATCGGTAATCTTGCCGCGTGCCATGAATATGGCGCGTTTGAGGTCGAAGGTATTGCTGGCCTTTTCACCGGCGTCATCATAGGTATATCCCACTTGGGCATACCCTGCCAGGGTGATGCGTTCTTTCAGTGTATTCACTACATTGTTCAGACGCGTATCCTGGGCTTTTAATGTATGTATGGAGAGGAGAAGAAGACAGGATAGTAGAATTCGTTTCATGTGTCGGATATATAATTAAAAAAAAAGCAACCCTTTTTTCAAAGAGCTGCCTTTTGTATGAATGGGGTTCTTGTTATTCGTTGATAGCAGCGATACCCGGAAGAACTTTTCCTTCGATTGCCTCGAGCAATGCACCACCACCGGTAGAAACGTAAGAAACGCCGTTTGCCAGACCGAATTTGTTGACGCAAGCTACAGAGTCGCCACCGCCTACGAGTGAGAACGCACCGTTCTTGGTTGCCTCAACGATAGCTTCACCTACAGAGCGTGAACCGTGAGTGAAGTTGTCGAACTCGAATACGCCCGTAGGACCGTTCCAAAGGATAGTCTTGGAGTTCTTGATAACTTCGGCAAAAATCTTTTCTGTCTCAGGACCTATATCCAGACCTTCCCAGCCGTCAGGTATTTCGTTTACTTTGCAGAACTGAGTGTTGGCGTCGTTAGAGAAAGAGTCGGCAATCTTGGCATCTACAGCCAATACGAGGTTTACGCCTTTTTCTTTTGCTTTCTTCAACAGTTCGAGAGCCAGATCCAGCTTGTCGTCTTCGCAGATGGAAAGACCGATTTTACCGCCTTGAGCTTTGGTGAAGGTGTAAGTCATACCGCCGGTGATAATCAGATTATCTACCTTGTTCAGCAGGTTTTCGATGATTTCAATCTTGGAAGATACTTTGGAACCGCCCATGATAGCAGTGAACGGACGTTGGATGTCATTCAACACCTTGTCTACGGCTTTCACTTCTTTCTCCATCAGGTAGCCGAACATCTTATTGTCTTTGTCGAAGTATTTGGCGATCAATGCCGTAGAAGCGTGTGCACGGTGAGCGGTACCGAATGCGTCGTTTACGTAGCAGTCAGCGTAAGAAGCAAGTTTCTTGGTAAACTCTTTCTGGCTTTCCTTAACGGCAGCTTTGGCAGCTTTCTTTTCTTCGTCTGTCGCATCTTCGGCCAAACCGCGCGGTTTGCCTTCTTCTTCAGCATAGAAACGAAGATTTTCGAGCAACAGCACTTCATCATTCTTCATGGCTTTGATAGCGGCTTCGACTTTCTCGCCGATGCAGTCGTCAACAAAAACGACATGCTTGCCCAGAGCTTTTTCCAAATCTTTAACGATGTGGCTCAAAGAGTTGGCCATATCGCCTTTGCCTTCAGGACGTCCGAAGTGAGAAATGACAACCACTTTGGCTCCCTTGTCCATCAGCAGTCTGATGGTCGGAACCGTGCGATCGATGCGGGCGGTATTGGTTACGTGAAAGTTCTCGTCCATCGGAACGTTGAGGTCAGCGCGCAGCATGACGACTTTGCCGTTCAGATCGCCTAAGTCTTTGATTGTTTTATATTCAGTCATTAGTTTTCCTTTGCAAAAAAACAAAACCCCCTTGGCGAACCAAGAGGGTTTGCAGTATTTTGATTATCCGTTTACTTTAGCCATGTGGGCAACAAGGTCAAGAACCTTATTAGAATAACCCCACTCATTGTCATACCAGCTGACAACCTTAACAAAAGTCGGGGTCAGCTGAATGCCGGCTTTGGCATCGAAAATAGAAGTGCGGGCATCACCTAAGAAGTCAGCCGAAACAACCTGATCTTCGGTATAACCCAAAATACCTTTGAGTTCGCCTTCAGAAGCTTTCTTCATGGCAGCGCAGATTTCTTCATAAGAAGCGGATTTTTTCAGGTTAACGGTCAGGTCAACAACAGAAACATCCAAAGTCGGAACACGGAAAGACATACCGGTCAGTTTGCCGTTCAAAGACGGAATAACTTTACCGACAGCTTTGGCAGCACCGGTAGAAGACGGAATGATATTGCCGGAAGCAGCACGACCACCTCTCCAGTCTTTCATAGACGGGCCGTCAACCGTTTTCTGAGTAGCAGTGGTAGAGTGAACGGTAGTCATCAAGCCATCAGCAATGCCGAAAGCATCGTTCAAAACCTTGGCAATCGGAGCCAGGCAGTTGGTGGTGCAGGAAGCATTGGATACAAACTGGGTACCTTTTACATAAGAATCGGTATTAACACCGCAGACGAACATCGGTGTGTCGTCTTTAGAAGGCGCAGACATTACAACATATTTGGCACCGGCATCAATATGACCCTGAGCTTTTTCTTTGGTGAGGAACAGACCGGTAGATTCAACTACATATTCAGCTCCGATTTCGCCCCATTTCAGATCTGCCGGGTTTTTCTCAGCAGTTACGCGGATGGCTTTGCCGTTTACAACCAGTTTGCCGTCTTTAACTTCAATTGAACCTTTGAACTGGCCATGCATGGTGTCATAACGCAGCATATAAGCCATATATTCTACATCAATCAGGTCGTTGATGCCGACGATTTCAATATCGTTTCTTTCCTGAGCGGCACGAAATACCAGACGACCAATACGTCCAAAACCGTTAATACCGACGCGAATTGTCATATTATTATCCTTCCTTAAATATTGATGTGCGGACAGCCCCGCACGGCATTGATTAAAATCGCACATAATGTAACACTATTAGAGTTTTTTTCAAGAAAAATTTCATTTTGCTGCACATCAACAAATTAAAATTCAGTTTCACAAAAAAGGGATGCCTTTTGAACATCCCTACTTTCTTCCTACCACTTTCCCCAGTGGATTTTTTCTTCATGATAGCGGTCATCCGGCTGCTTGGGTGCTTCCAGCGGATAGCCCATGGTAACAATGGCAAACGGACGAATGTTTTCCGGCAGGTTTAAATGTTCTTTCAAGGAATCGACCACGCGCTGCATCGGCGCGGCGCCGCAATAACAGGTTCCGATGCCTTTGGACCAGGCGGCCAGCATCAGGCTCTGGGTGGCAATGGCGCAGTCAACGTCAATAAAGCTCCATTTTTCGTCTTCCTTGTTGCGGCTGAAAGACTTCTCCACATCGCCGCAGACAATAATTACGCAGTCGGCGTCTTTGGCAAAGGACGTCCAGCGCTGGATGTGACGGAGGTTGGTTAAAAATTCGCGGTCGTCGATAACCAAAAATTCCCACGGCTGTTTGTTATGCGCGGTCGGGGAATATTGGGCGGCCTTAATGATTTCCTTGATAGTTTCCTTAGAGATTTTTTTAGAAGTGTCGTACTGACGTACCGAACGGCGGGTTAACAAACCTTCCATTAATTCCATTTGGGTTCTCCTGCTTGTTTAATGCACAACTCTCGTCAGGCTTTCTATCCGCGGCAATACCGAATTTTCAATAATGAAAGCCATTGATTTTTCAACCATTTTGTCGGTATGTTCAAGAGTTTGAATTATTTCATCCGAATTTTCGGAATTGTCAAGTTTTTTCTCCAGACTCCTGTAAACGCCGGCCAGATCGCTCAAAGAATCAATCATTTCCGCCAGATAGGCCGGAATCTTCAAATCCTGCTTTCCGCCCCAGAAACCTTCGACATAGCCCCATTCTATCTCGTTAAAGCGCGCTTCGCACCAAAATTTCAAATCGGCAGGGTTCTGCTTGGGCAAACGAATACGGTTGAGTTTGACGTTTTCAAAAACCTCATCCCACAACCCCATGAAAAACTTGAAAAACAAATCGGCCTCGTCTTTGGTTTCAAGCCGGGGCGCCTGTCCCTGCGGCCAAAAAGACGAAATGACGTCCGAGGGGCGCAGCTCCAGATTGGGACTGCAAACCGCTCCCGCAAAACGCAGGCGGACAATGTCCAAAGGGGTCGGGCATTTATAATGTTCAAGCATTTTCCCGAAGGCTTCATCACCAATGTATTTATTTTCGCTTTTCATTTTGTTCTTCTTCGTCTATACATATTATCGTTAAATTCAATTTAATGGAGTTTTCAGATTTGTCTAGGGAAAAATTAGGTTTTATTTTAGCCGCCGCAATGCTGACCGAAGCCTGTTCGGTCACGGCGCCGTTTATTGACCGCCGCCGCGAGGCCGGTGCCGCCACACCGCAGACATTATACGTCGGCGCGTCCCAACCCGATGCTCCCGCCGTATGCTACAATGCCCTGACAACTCCTTACGCCGAGGTCAAAAAGCTTGCCGACGAAGAATGCCGCAAACAGCGGACCGGCAGGCATGCCGTGGCGGAAAAGCAAACGGTTTTCACCTGCCGACTGCTCATTCCCAACCATTTTTACTTCAAATGTGCCGGACCGATACCCGAAAAAGCTAACTGATTAAATCTTCCAGCCAGGAAGTGATGTCGGCGGTAGCATAATCTACATAAGCCGGCAGAATCTTATAGTTGTCCAGTTCCTGTTCTGACTCGGCAACCCAAACGGTTTTGGTTCCCATTTTGTGAATGCTTTCCAGATTGCGGAAACTGTCGTCAAAAAAGATAGCCGCTTCCGGGTCAATCCGGTAACGCTCGAAAAACTCCTTAAACGCCCGGGGATCTGGCTTGGGAATGAAATTGGTGCTCTGCGCTCCGAAAAAACCGTCGATGTTCTTTTCAATACCCAGTTTTTTGCAAATTCTTAAACCATGGCAATAACTGCCATTGGTAAACACATATTTGCGCCCGGGAATTTTGGCTATGGCCGCGTTCATGCGCGGGTTGGGACGGATACAGCTTAAATCAAGGTTCTGGTGTACCTCGCGGACAAACTTGCGGGGTTTGATGTCGGTGGTCTGCATCAGCCCGCAGATGGTAGAACCGTATTGATGATAATATTCCACGCAGAGTTCGCGGGCTTTTTCTTCATCCACGCCAAGATATTTGCAGATGTGCGCGGTTATCGAATCCTGAATGATTTTATCCAGTCCGCTCGATTTGGGATACAAGGTATCGTCAATATCAAAAATCCAATATTTAACTTCAGCCAAATCCTTAATGTTCGGGGCTGAAATTATTGAAAAGCTCTGAGTTTTTGCTATTGTGTTTTTCATAATTCTTTTATAAAGTGTGTTCAATGTTTTAATAATATCATTATAGAGTAAATTTACTCTTAAGGGAACTAAAATCGGGAATATCAAAAATGGACTTGTCAATCGAAAACGTCATCAATCAAAAACTCGGCGCAATTTTTCAAAAGCTCGGCCTGGACGAGAAGTTTGCCTTGGTTAAGCCGTCAGACCGCCCGGATTTGAGCGACTTTCAGTGTAACGGCGCTCTGGCTCTGGCCAAATCCGCCCGCAGAAATCCGCGCGAAATTGCCTCGCTCATCGGCGCGGAACTGGAAAAAGACGCCGACTTTGCCAAGATATCAATTGACGGCCCGGGTTTTATCAACATCACCCTCAATGACGCGTTTCTGGGACGCTTGATGGACAAGATGTCCGCAGACGATCGCTTCGGCTGCGGCAAGACCGCCGCGCCCAAAAAAGTGGTTATGGACTTCGGCGGGCCGAACGTGGCCAAAGCCCTGCACGTCGGTCACCTGCGCTCGGCCGTTATCGGCGAGGCCATCCGCCGCATTGAAAAGTTTGCCGGCAACGAGGTGGTTTCCGACGTCCACTTCGGCGACTGGGGCACGCCGATGGGAATGATTTTGTCGGAAATCATCCGTCAGGACGGAGATTTGAGCAAAACCGAATCTTATGACATCAACCGGATTTCGGCTTTTTACAAACAGGCCAACATTCGCTGTAAGGAAGACGAAAGCGCCAAAGAAAACGCACGCCTGATTACCACCAAAATCCAGGACAAAGTTCCCGAATATTACAAAGCCTGGCAGCACCTGCGCAGGGTTTCGATTGAGGCGGTCAAGCAAAACTACAGCGAACTCGGCGCGCATTTTGACCTGTGGCTCGGAGAAAGCGATGCACATCAGGCCAGCTTTGAGATTACAGACATTGCCAAGGCCAAGGGACTGTCCGAAGTGGACGACGGCGCGACCATCATCCGGCTGGAAGAAGACAAAAAACCTATGCCGCCGGTTATCCTGATTAAAAGCGACGGCGGTTTCGGCTATCAGATTACCGATATTGCCACCATCAAAATGCGCTATGACGACCTCAAGGCCGACGAAATCATCTATGTGGTCGACAAGCGCCAGTCCCTGCATTTTGAGCAGGTTTTTGAGGTGGCGGGAAAACTCGGAATCGCACCCGGCGTAACTCTGAAACACATCGGTTTCGGCACCGTCAACGGCGCCGACGGCAAACCTTTCAAAACCCGTGACGGCGGCGTTATGAATCTGGAAGACCTGATTAAGCTGTCCAAAGACAAAGTTCGCGAATCCATGCCCAAGCCCGGCGAAGTCGAAGGATACGGCGAAGCCGAAATCGAAAAGCTGGTAACGCAGATTGCCATCGGCGCCATCAAGTTTCAGGATTTGAAAAACAACATTGCGTCCGGTTATGTCTTTGAACTCGACGATTTTGCAAAATTTGAAGGCAAGACCGGCCCTTATATTCAATATGCCATTGCGCGCATTAATTCCATCATTCGCAAGGCGGCGGCCGCCGGCATCGTTCCCGGGGAAATTGTCATCACCAACAAGGAAGAACGCGATTTGGCACTCAAACTGGCCCAGTTCGGCAATACGGTCATGCGCGCCTACAACGAATATGAACCAAGCATTATTTCCGACTATGTTTATACGCTGGCGCAGGCTTTCAGTTCTTTCTACAGCACCTCTTCAATTATGAACGCCGAATCTGCTTCAGCCGCGGCTTCGCGCCTGAAGCTGGCAACGCTGGTTCGCGATATTCTGAAAAAGCTGTTGGAACTCCTCGGTATCGAAGCGCCCGAAGTTATGCTCAAACGCGAGGCCGAGTAGCACTCGGAGGCAACAGTCAACTGCCTCACCGCCTCCGTTGTCGGCACAACAAAATGTCCCCCTGAGCTTGTCGAAGGGTCTCAGCAATATTATAAGGCTGGGATGGAGTTCGACATCGATGTTGCTCACTCACTTCGTTGCTTCACTTTGTTCAGGATGACAATTGTGGTAAGGCTGAGATGCTTCGACAGGCTCAGCATGACAGTTTTTGAGGTAAAATGGAGGGCATACAAAAAAAAGCCTTATTAAAAAATAAGGCTTTTTTTCTTTTAATAAATCAGCAGGCTCTTTGCATTTGGGAGCTCATCAGCCCTTCGGAAATCTGCAAGTTGGTCATAATCATCGAATCCAGCGTTTTGGCATTGATGGAATCGATATTCTGGCCGACCTCAAGCGTTTTCTGCGAAACATAGTCCGCAAGCTTAATCAGATTGCTTTTGGTTTCTTTGGGCAGCTTGCTGTCTTTGGAAGAAGCCAGCGTCTTGATATAGACCCACAGTTTCATATTGTTGTCCAGCGCCTCAACCAGGTCTCTGGTATCTGACTTTTCGCGAGCGGAAGACAAGTCTATGGCACAACGCAGCAGAGAAAACGCCTCTTCCTGAGCCAGAGAATTTTTTATGGCTTCAAGCAGGCCTTCCGAAATCTGCATATTGATATTAATCATAGTGTCATAGTCCGATTTGGTCATATTGTTAACGCCTTTGGACAAGATCAGGCGTTCAACATATTTTGAAAGTTTATAAAGATTTTCTTTGATACCGTCGGGAAGCAAATTCTTTGCGCTTTTGAGCGATGTTTCTATCTCTACCCAAAGTTTCAGGTTATGCTCCAGAGCAACGAGTTTTTCGTGAGCATCATCGCCAGACGAGGCTTTGGAAAGTTCCAGAGCAAAGTCCATAAATATCTTTGCCTCACGCTCTGCAGCAGAGATTGGGTTTATCTGTTCGTTCATTTCAGCTTCCTTGATTCTAAAATTTTAAATTCACACTTCTGATTTCATATATAATCGCTGCATTATTTTTTTAAATACGGCAGCGGCTGCTATCCACAACTTTCTCTAAAAAAAGCCTGCCTGCGGCTTCTGCCGAAAGCAGGCTTCTTTAGGGAGAATACAGAGCATTTGCTGCTCTTTGGTTTTGAGAAAAAATGGGGAGATTTTTTCTCAACTTTTTGAGAACATAATAATTTAGGGAAATGGATCAGAACGGCGACAATATGTCTAAGAACTGCCGTCCGTAGCGCGGCTGCTGGACATCCGAGATGACGCCTTTGCCGCCGTAAGAAACTCTGAGTTCGGCAATTTTGCTCGATTCAATCGTGTTGTTGGAACTGATGTCGGCTCGGCGGATAATGCCTTTGACCGTCAGTTGACGCAGTTCATAGTTGACGCGGATTTCCTGCGTGCCCTCTATCACCAGATTGCCGTTGGGCAGAACCTGCGTCACAACCGCGGCCATGGTCATCTCTATTTTTTCCTTGCGGTCAATTTTGCCGTCGCCGGAAATCTCGCGGTTGGAGGTAATGTCTATCAACGAGCTCATATTATTGCCGCTCGGCAGATAGTCGCTGACCTTGTTTTCAAAGCCGGCCATGGCGTTAATGCCCATGGAGTCTTTGTTGTTGTCGCGGTTTTGCTCGGTTTCGTTCTCCATCAGCGCCGTATCTTTGGCCGAAACGTTAACTGTGATGATGTCTCCGACTTTGGCGGCGCGCTGGTCTTTAAAGAAACCGCTGGAACCCTTGCGCCACAAAGAATTGGGGCTCGATTCCGCCGTGTTGGTCTCCGGCATCGGCATTGACACCGGCTGATATCCGGGCACTTCGGTCGGATTTTCGATTTTGGCCAGAGCCGGTTCGGCGCCGACATGGGTCAGCCGATCCCACATTCCGACGCAGCCCGACAGCGAGGTTGCCATCAGCAACGCCATGGCACAGCGCCCGTATCGGTTTTGGTTTAAGTTTTTCATTTCAACAGTTCCCCCTTCTATTGACTAATTTCAATGGTATCGGCATCAATGACCACGCCGTACACTTTTTTGCGGCTCTTGGAATTTTCCGCCTCAATCTTCTGACCGCGGGCACCGTCTTCCAATGCCACGGCCTGAGCCGTAATGGTCATCTGACCGGTTTTATACACGGCGGTAATGACATTTCCCTTCTTTATCAAAACCACCTCTCCGATTTCCCGTTCGCTGATTAACTTTCCTTCTTTCAGAGAACGTTTGGCTTCCATTCCCGCCAGTTTTTCAGCCTCGGTAACCATATTGGGCTTGACCCGGCCGGAACGGACTTTTATGACTTTCAGGTCTTCTGTCCCGATAATTTCGCCTTTGCCTATCACCCGCGCCGGAACATAAACTTCTTTCAGCGGAAAGTAACGTCCCTGAATCTGTGTTTTGGCTGCCGCTTTGCCATCGGCAAAAACTTCCAGTGCACAGCTGAACTTGTTCTGCGTTTCGTCATATTTGAGCTTTGAAACCAAAAGCTTGGCCTTTTTGGCGCCGGGAAGGCTGAAAGAAGTCTGCCCGCCGAAAGCTTCTATTTCAAACTCGCTGTCCGCGCCCTGCTCCGCAAACTCTTTGCGCACCGCAGACATGACCTCTTCTTCGCCGACATAAAGCGGCGCTTCTTCCGCTTTTGCGGCCGAGGCCAAAAACAAAACGAACAAAACCCGGGTGACAAACTTCAACATCAACTTACATCCTTAACGAAGCTGCGTAATCGTATTAAGCATCTGATCCGAGGTCTGGATAATCTTGGAGTTCATTTCATAGGCTCTCTGCGCGGAAACCAGCTCGGTAATTTCGGCAACGGCATTGACGTTGGACGTGGTCAGATAGCCCTGCAAAATGGAACCGAAACCTTCGGTGTCCGGGTTGTCCAAAATCGGCGCGCCGGAAGCTTCCGTTTCGGTAAACATATTGTTGCCGATGGCTTCCAGACCGGCTTCATTGGTAAAAGCCGCCAGTTCCAGCTGGCCGACGTTTACTTCGTCGGTTTCGCCGTCCTGTTTGACCCAGACTTCACCCGAAGCGTTTACAAAAACTTCAACTGCATCTTCGGGAATGGTGATTTCGGGCTGAACGATATAGCCGTCATGAGTGACGATGACACCGTCGCCGTTGCGCTGAAAAGCGCCGTCACGGGTATAGCCGATGCCTTTGCCTTCCGGCAGCTCAATCTGAAAATAGCCGCGCCCCTGAATGGCCAGATCCAGCGGATTGTCGGTTTTGCTGACGCCGCCGCCGTCGGTAATGCGGTAAACGGCCGCGGTGCGGACGCCGGTGCCGAGCTGAATGCCGGACGGCACGATGGTCTGGGCAGCCGTAGACGTAGCACCGGGACGGATGATGTTCTGATAAATCAAATCGTTGAACTCCGCGCGCCGTTTGGTGTAAGCGGTGGTGTTCATATTGGCGATGTTGTTGGAAATGACGTCAACATTGGTTTGCTGGGCAAGCATTCCGGTGGCACCGATATTTAATGATCTCATAATTTTATTCCCCTATAAAATTTATGCCATTTGGGCAAAAGCACTGATTGTGTTGGATACGCGGTCGTGTTCTTCGTCTATCATCTGCTGCACCATTTCGTAAGAGCGCTGCAGGTTGACCATTTTGGTCATTTCCGCGATTGCATTTACGTTTGATTTTTCTACGGATCCCTGCAAAATCCGGGCATCCGCGGCGCCGATCAGCATGTCGTTGCCGGCCGTGTTTTCAAACATGGTGCCGGCGACTTTCAAAAGTTTCTGATTGTCGGCAAAAGTTACCAGTTTCAAACGGCCGAGATTGCCGTTTTCGGTCGAAACCTCGCCGTTTTCGGCAATGGTCACTTCCCGTTCGCCCGGCGCAATGAAAAAAGGTTCGTTGTTTTCGGACAAAACCGTATAGCCTTCATTGGTTACCAACTGGCCGTCCGCATTCAGGGTAAACTGACCTTTGCGTGTATAACGCTCACCGGCGTCGGTCTGAACCGCAAAAAAACCTTCGCCCTTGATGGCGACGTCAAAGGTGTTTCCGGTTTCGTCAATCATACCCTCGGTAAAGTCCTTGAACGTAGCATAATCCTGTGTGAAATAAACCGGATCTTTGGCCAGCTCGCGGCCGTTGGTCGTGCGCACCAGATAAGAGCTGAAAACCGCCTCGTCCTGCTTGTAACCGGCCGTATTCATATTAGCCATGTTGTTGGAAACAAAGTCCATCTGCTTCCACAGCGCCATCTGACGCGACAAGGCTATATATTTGGTATTATCCATTATATTCTCCCCAATAGTTTGGATAATTAAATTCTTTACAAAACGTTAATGCAAGAAGCGTGCCAAAAATAATAAAAAGATGATAACAAATATGATAAGCCTCTGTCTGACTTATATTTTTATTAACCATAAGGTTTTAATCTGGATGCTGTTACAACAGCACGGAGCTTTATTATGAAAAAATTTTTGCCTTTTTGCACCGCCGCCGCGCTCTTTTGCGGCAATATTCAGGCACAGGAAACGGATTTAGACATTCAGGCGACCGTCAACGGCGAACCGGTTCAGGTGAAAGTCTACGATTTTGAGGAGAATGAAAAGAACCAAAAAATCAAAGACACAATCATGTCCGGTTCCGCCGAAGACATAAAAAAACTTTTGGCGGAAGGACACGACGTCAACAAAGACTACAACTGCGGCAGCATGCTCAACACCGCAATCCAAAGCCTGGCCAACCCCGATGTTGCTTCCAGCCAGAATTCCCATGCGTCAGAAAAGGTAAAAACGTTAATTGAAGCCGGTGCCGACGTAAATATGGAAGCCTGCGGACAAACGCCGCTTACCGCGGCTCTGGCGCTGCCGGTTCAATTGCAGATAATGCAAGCTTTCGGCGGAATGTTCTCCGGTATGATGAGCAATGCGAAGGAAGGGAACTGCTGCATTGACGGCGACTGCAAACCCTGCGCGGAAGTTTCCGATGCGGAGAAAAAGCAGATTGAACGGCAGCTCGACGATGGTTTTGGCGCAATGCGGCGGCAAATCGATTCAAACCTCATGGAAATATTAAACCTTTTGATTGACAACGGCGCCGACGTTAACCAGGCCGTCAGCGGATCGACACCGCTGATGACCGCAGCCATGGCTCCCCAAGACGGCAGCAGCGAACCGCTGAAACTGCTTCTGGCGCGGGGCGCAAATCCAAATATCCGCGACAACAGCGGAAATACGGCGCTGTTCTGGGCTTACTTTTCCGGCAACAATCAGGCAATCGAACTTTTGAAAGCGGCCGGCGCGGACACGTCCATACGCAACAACAAAGGCCAGCTCTACAATGAATTTAAGGAAATCAGTGCTTCAATTGAAATAAACGCCGAAACTACAGACGCCGGCAACGGCAAACAGCAACACGAGGCTGTCCGGCCTTCCGCTGATGTTTCAAACGACGGAGAAAAAACATACGTCGCACAAAGGAGACCCAGACGAACTACTTTTCATCGCTGAAAGTCAGATAAATATACTTGGTCAGTTTTGAGGGACGGTCAACGACAAAGCTGAAAGCGACCCTGCCGTCCGCGGTGATAATCGGAATAACCGAAGTTGCTTTCTGCGTTTGAATCAGCTTGGCGTCTTTATCCAAAAGCTCAGCATAAATCGTCGGAATATCCAGCGTGCGTTTGGTTTTATTGACAATAAAGCCTTTGATTTCCAAATAACGAACCGCGTCTTCCTCATATTCGCGCCGGGTAACGTTTTGAAACTCCAGACCTTCGCCGGTGACGCGAGACTTGATGCCCAGCACCGTATATATCGGCTCCATGCTCGGAAAGGCGCGGACAATTTCATAACGCGCATAATAAGCGCCGAGCAGCACAAAAACCAACAGTGCAAAGTAGTAATATTTGTAGTTGCGGGGATTTTTCAAACCCAGATTTTTGATGACGCCTTTCCAGGCTTTTTGAGCCGGTTTTTCTTCGCTTTCGGCCTTAAACAAAGCTTCGGTTTCTTCAGAAAGACGCTTGAAGATATCCTTAACGTCTTCAGAATCGGCCTCGCGCGCCTCTTCTTCCAGCTCTTCCAGGCTCTTGCCGGGCAGATCATCCTCCGCGGTCTCTTCTCCGTCGGTGGCAGGCTCATCGGCTGTTCCTTCGGCATCTTCGTCCCGCAGATGACCGGCTTCGTCCAAACGCAGCTTCTCCTCTTCGGTAAACTCGGCCGTGCGCAGTTTGGAACCGTCAATCAGGTCTTCGGGCATACATTTAAATACTTTTCCGCAGACGGCGCAACGCAGACGACGTCCCTTTTCTGGAACGACATCGGCCTCAATCTCATAACCGGTTTTGCATTTAGGACAATATATCTGCATTATTACCTCTTGTATAGCAATATAGGCAGAAAACAGATTTAAGCAAAGAAAAAAACCATTTTATTAAATGAAATATTTGGTAGACCTATTTGTTCTCATCCTTTATTATACGGGACAGAAATTTGAAACAGGAGCAAACGCAGTTGTTAAACGTCGACAATAGCCAAAATTCAATTATCGAGATGCAAAACGTCGGCATCCGCTACGGACAGGGACCGGAAATTCTCAGCGACATCAAGCTCTCTTTGAAAAAAGGGTCTTTTCACTTTCTGACTGGAAAAAGCGGCGCCGGCAAAACATCTTTGCTTTCCATGATGTATCTGGCTCAGAAACCGAGCCGGGGAATCGTCAGCGTCTTCGGCAAGAACGTTAATTTCACCAACAGGGACTCCTTAGCCATGCTGCGGCGCAAAATCGGGGTCGTTTTTCAGGATTTCCGCCTGCTTAATCGCCCGGTTCAGCTCTGTCTTATCCACCTCGCCGGGGACAATCACATCCTCCAGATCACTGATGGCCTGCTCCAGATCCTTAGCGGCGCCGTTGACCGCAGCCTGGTCCGCCTTTGGATCATTGTAAACGTCCTTTGCCTTTGCCAGGAATTTCTGCATATTCTCCCAGGAATCAGCGGTATAGTCGGCTTCCTTCAGAGAGTCGGCCTTGTCGATCTGCTCCTTCAGAGCGCTCTTATCCACCACTGTCTCATCAGGGATATCCGCTCCCATCAGTTCTACCTCACGAACGGTTACGCTCTCGGCGCCGTTCACGATTTCTACCGTGATGGAGCCGGTGTCAGCCTTAGTGAAGGTAAAGGCGTTCTCGCCGTTTTTCAGCTGATCCTTGGTCTTTTCCGCCAGAACCTGTTCGCCGGCCTTGATCGTTACCTTCTCAGGCACGCCGTCCAGGAACACCAGAGCGTTTCCGACCTCTTTGCTGTCCTCAAAGGTATAAGTCAAATAGTCGGTCTCTCCGCCGCCTCTGGTAGCCCAGCCTTCTTCGCTCTCCACCTTACCGTCAATGGTGTAGCCATTGGGGTCTGTGGGGAAGGTAAAGGTCTGATAACGGCCTACTTCGCCGCTTTCACAACCCACGCCGTAACCACTGGAACCGGAAAGCTCGTAGGAATAGTCGATCAAGGGCTTGCCGTCTGCATCCCGGTCGGTGTATACCCGCATCCAGCCGGTGCCCAGGTTTTCTGTTCCGGCATTGGCGAAGGTGCCGTCGGACTGCGGCTCATATTTGCCGTAGAACTGGTCGACGCCGTCAGGATGCTGGCTGGTGGGCCAGCGGTAGCACTCGTTGTTGGGATAAAGGCGAATATCCTGAGTAGCGCCCAGCACGTAGGTAGAGCCAGCCTTCAGCACCAGGTCTCCGCCCTCCATATTGGTCATCTTAATGTTATAGGGCTTGTTGAGGCCGCCCTCTTCAATCTCCTCAACGGGCAGGACACCCTTGCCGATCGGATCTCCTACAGGGGTTCTGCCGTCGGCGGAAGTCTCATAAATAAACACCAGGAAGTCGCTGTAATGCTCAGGGAAGGTATCTTCCTTCGCTACGCAGATATACATGTCCACAGCATTTACGGTAATATCGCTGTTGATGCTGGTTTTTACATCGACTGCCGGGCTGCCGTCGGCTTTCTTTTCCGCGGCGTAGTTGTTGCTGTTAATAGCCTGGAAGCCGTAAAGGGCTGACGCCATGCCGTCGGCGTTTTTCAGCACCACACGGATTCCATCGGTACGAACCATATCGAACTTAACGATATTCTCGTTGGGAGCCACGGAGCTGGAAGCGCTCTGATTCGCTACCGGGGTCCAGTCTCCATCTTTCAGGTACTGCACCTCGTAGGAATAGGGAAGCCCAATGACATCGTCCGCAAGGCCTGTGGGCTGATAGTAGGAATAGAAGCTTACCTGGTCGATATTTCTCAGTCCGGAGAAGGTGACGCCATAGAAGCTTTCTTTTTCCACGTTGGAAACCCACTTATTATCTAGGTTGACCTGCTGGTTGATTCCAGTCTGGGAACCAGCGGCGGAAGAGGAAACGGCTTCCTTGCCGTCGGCGGCGATATTCGCACCGTAAGCGGGCAAAGCATCCTTGGAAATGGTCTTCATACCGTCGATCCACATTTCCAGGGTCTGAGAACCGCCGGACTGGGTATCGATGGTAATGTAGTTGATCTCGCTGAAATCAGGGGTACCGGTAGTCTGGGCTACCCAGCCATTTCCGCCTTCCAGAGGAATGTTCACCGGATACCACTCATGCCGGTACTGCATCTCCGTGAAGGTCTCATAGGCGTGGGGGAACATCAGCGGATCGCTGGGCGTGTAAGAAACATAGTTATTCTCGTCGGTATACAGGGTAACCACCGGAGAATTCGCGCCGTTTCTTTGGTTTTGGTTGTGAAGCTTCATGCTGAAGCCAAAGGCATATTCGTTGCTGAAATCAAATCCCGCGTCCATAGTCTGGGGATAGGTCAAGGTATTGTTCTGAGCAGTAGAGGTCATCTTCACAGACTTATTGCCATCTATAACGTAATAGATGGGGTGCTCCATGCTGACTCCGCCTACCGTGGGAATCTCTTCATCAGGCTCCTGCAGGCTCAGAGCGGTTTTGCCTCCGTTTTCGGTAACAGACCAGCCCTCCAGGGACTCGGTGCCGATTTCTCCGCCGCCGGCCACTACGTTTACGCTGATCCACGCAATATCGGTCCAATCCCCGTTGGTGGCGCTGACCGCCACATCATAGAAGCCGGGCTCCTTAAAGGTATAGCGCACGGTTTCACCAGCCAGTACGGTGCCGTCACCCATTTCCCAGCGGAAGGTCAAAGGCTTGCCGTTAGGATCGGTGCTGTTTTCGGCGGTGAAGGCTACTTCCTCGCCTACCGAGAAGCGGTTAGCCGGAGCGCTTTCAATCACAGCTTCGGGAACCAAATCAAGATAATTCTCATAATTTTCTTGGTACTGGGCGCCATCCCGCTGGATAATGTTTGTCACGTTAGCCGCCTGGTGTACTACGTCGCCGTCTGTGTCCTCCGCTAAACGGGTTCCGTTGCCTTCCATCACGTTGCCGTTGATTTCGAACCAATCGGCGTTTTCCAGATAGATAGCATACTGCCCGTTGTTGACAATCCGGTTGTTCTGAATCAGTCCGTTAAAGGAAGGCTGATTTTCACGGTACATCATACCGATACCCGCGCCGGCATTGTCATGGATATAGTTATCCACAATGATCTCATGCTCAGACGACCAGCCTGTCATGGAAATACCGGAGTTGCCGTATTGGCCCGTAGGCGCGTTGGCGGGCATAATGCCGTTCCAGCCCATTTCGTTGCCGATCATGACGTTTTCGTCAGAGCCGCCCATCCAGAAGCCGAAGCTGGACCAGTTAGCCTTGTTGTTATACCAATAGTTGCGGCCCATACCGCATTCCACCGCGTTATTGTTGGCAAAAGAGGTATCGTTGCCTTCAAACACGTTGTACTCAGAGCACATGCCGTTCAGGGCGCGCACAAAGATACCGTCGCCGCCGTGGGTAAAGTCGTTGTTTTTCACATAGTTGTAGTTAGAAGCTGCTTCGATCAATGAAGAGGTGGAGTCTCTGGCGTGAACCTCGTCATGGGGGTCAATCCGGATACCCCAGCTGAAGTCGTTGTCTTCGATCCGGTTCTTGGAGGAATTCCACAGCTCCAGGCAAACGTCAGAGCAGTCGGAGAAGTTGTTATCCGTAATCACGTTGTTGTCAGAGAACCGGAGATACAAGCCGTTGGCGTTGTTGGTGGCCACATTGTTCCGGATGGTGCTGCCGTTGACATTTTCCATTAGAACCGCACCGCCCAGCTGGTCGCCCCAGCCGCCGTTGGGATTGGTATAGTTGTCGGAGAAATTATTGTTTTCAATGGTTAAGCCGTTAGAATTGTAAGCTTCCAGAGCATAATAGAAGCCGCTGACATCAAAGCCCTTGATGGTGACCTTGCTGGAATCCTCTACGGTAAGAGCGGTGCCCTTGAATAAAGAGGTATCCACATCATAAGAGGTTCTGTCAAAGGGCTTATTCCTGGTGGCTTGAGTTTCAATCGGCGCTTCATCGCCGTAAGACACCTTCCACCAATAAAACACCTTGCTGCTGCACAAGTCGCTGAAGGTGCGCACGCCATCCTCGAAGATTTCGAAGGTATCCAGCTTCAGGCCCATGGCTTTCATATCGTCCGCGCTGGATGCGCTGTTTTCATACGCGACCCGAACTTTTACAGCGGCTTGGCCGGCATAGGCGCTCAGATCGACCTCGGCCTTGGACCAGTCGTTTGTGGGGGCAACTGTTTTCAATTCGTTCCACGCGCCGTCGCCCACAGAGGCGTAAACCTTCAAAGCGCCGGCGAAAGCTCCATCCACTTTGGAGTCAAAGCTGAACTTGACCGCCTCCGCGCTGCTGAAATCAAATTCCCGGGTGAGGCAGTAAGAAGTTTCTCCATCCACAGGATTCAACTGATAAGCGTAGGCGCCGGTGGTCACATCCGCGAGAATATCCGCATCCTTTGCATTGTAAATCCGCACACCGGTACCGTCTACGGTAATATTGTCACCCTTGATGGTAATACCCTGCTCAGAGCCGCCGAAATCATATTCGCCAGGCTTGAATTTCACGTCTTCCGTAATAATCATACCAGGCACAGGCTCCAGCATACCGGAATCATCCGCCACCGTGATATAAATTTTGCTGCTAGGGCCGTCCACGCCGCAGGTAGCTGTGATCGCTGCCACGCCTTCGCCTACAGCCGTCACCTTTCCGGTGGGGTCCACAGCAGCCGCAGCCGGCTTGTCAGACTCATAGGTAACCGTCTGGCCAGCCATTACCACGCCGAATTGATCCAAAACGATAGCGCTGAGCTGAGCGGTTTCTCCTTGCTTCAAAATTGTTTTATCCGCCGTAAGCTCTACTTTTGTGGGGACGGGTTCCGCAGGATCACTTTTCTCGTTAAAGTTTACCTTTAGATAAGCGGTACCCAAATTGGTTTGATCCGACGCTACTCCCGCCGGCGTAATTGCCCCAAAAAATTCACCTGGCTGAGCCGGATTACTGGTAGGCCAATTATAATGGTCTCCGTTATTGCCGGTGTTGTCCGCCGCCAGCTTGTCAGTGGTTAAAACAACGGCGTAACGCTTGCCTGCTTCCAGTTGATAAGCCAAATCCAGCTTATAAACGCCGTTGCCTGGAATCTCAGTATAAGGCTTGGTCACCGAGGCCAGCTCCGTTTTGGGCGTGCCGTCCTCATTGGTGTCGTACAGCTTCGCGATCAGGTTCGCGAAGGGAGGAGCCGCTCTGCCCTTGGGAAGCAAAAACACTTCCGCGGAGGTCATTTTTGCGGAAGCTGGAGCGGTAAAGGTCTGGTACCGGGCCGCTTCTCCTTCTCCGGCACCAACGCCATAGCCCCAGGTGGTATCGGAGGTGTCAAAGGTGAAATCCACCGGAGGAACGTTCTCGCTTTCGGACGCGTAATGCATTTTGCACCATAAGGTGTTGATATACTTGGTTTCGTCTACCCAAGCGCCGCTGGGGTTGATCTTGCCGGAAGGCAGGGTATCGTTTAACCCGATATCTTTGTTAACCCAGTCATAAGTGGGCTGGGTAACCGGAGCGTCCTGCTGGCCAAGGGGATCTGTGGTCAGAGCCAGGGCATAGCGCTTGCCGGCCTCTACCTGCACATTAAAATCGATGCTGGTTGGAGCCTTGTCGTTCACCTGAGCCTCAGGAACCGTAACGGTCTGCAAGGCCTCGCCTGCCACGCCGTCCGTAATCGGATAAATCGCCGCTACCAGGTTCCCCGGCTTGGCGTCTCCCGAGGTTGGACTCCTTTTGACAACGTAAACCTCTACGCTGCCGATCACGCCGTCCTTGGTGGCGTCAAAGGTCTGATAACGCCATACAGCGTCTGTTTCAACGCCGAAGGTAGATCCAGAGCCGGCGGGATTTTCATGAGATAAATCAATCGTATTGCTGATACCGTAATAGAACTTGCACCAATAGGTGCCAAGGAAGCTCTCGTCAACCCAATTGCCCTCAGGCCTGATCTTGCCCGAAGGAAGGTCTAATCCAAGATCCTTCTTTACCCAGTCGTAGGTGGGTTTAGTGATCGGAGGATCCTGCTGACCGGCGGGGTCGGCGGTCAGGGCCAGGGCATAGCGCTTGCCGGCCTCTACCTGCACATCGAAATCAATGCTGGTAGGGGCCTTGTCGTTCACCTGAGCCTCAGGAACCGTAACGGTCTGCAAGGCCTCGCCTG